>JAEHJW020006507.1_pt1 | contig 73392 bp, 87 predicted proteins | sample 9271431 | NCBI WGS metagenome assembly JAEHJW02 | reverse complement strand
GCGTCGATGCGGGTACGAGTTCTCAGACCCGCTCGAACCCTGAGCCGGTGCTGCTGCGGGTGCAGGACAACGCGGTACTGCCCGGTTCGACGCATTTTCGGCTCCGGTCATGCTTCATGCTGGGGTCTGCCTACGGCAGTCTTTCTTCCGAGCGCGTTTACATCCGACTGGCAGAGCTTTCGTGCGTCGATCGGCATCGCAAGCTCGTGCTCTCTCAGCCGGTTCGGGGCTACGTTGTCGACTCGGACAGCATGCTCGGCCTGCGTGGCACGGTGATCGATCGCCAGGGGGCCAAGATCGGCAAAGCGCTGCTCGCGGGGTTCGCGCAGGGCCTCGCCAACGCATTCGGCGGTGCGCAGGGCATGACGACCACGAGTGCGATCGGAACGATGTCGACGATCACCGGATCGGCTGCGGTAAAGGCGGCCGGACTCAGTGGCGCGGCGACGGCGTCCAGTCAGCTCGCCCAGTTTTACCTTCAGCAGGCCGAGAGCATCTTTCCTGTGATTCGCGTCGCAGGAGGGCGGCTGGCCACAGCGGTGTTCACCTCGAACGTGCCGCTGGAGTGGGGTCACGTTCAAGGCGTGACGACGAAGACGAGTCTTTCACGGGGTACCTAGCATGATCCGCTTCCTCAGAATGTCCCTTCCGCTTTTGGCGCTGGCGGGCCTGGTGGGCTGTTCGACGGTCGGGCCGGAGTGCCCGCTGCAGAAGGGCCCGGGCTGCCAGTCCGTGACCCAGGTGTATCAGGACGCGCGCGAGGCCGATCCGAGTCTTTCGGGGCAGTGGCTGCCGAAGGCGCCGGCGCAGTCCGCGCCGGCAGCCGGCCCGGATTGGTCGATGCCAACGGGATATGCCGAGCCTGGGCAGGTCGGCGAGCCCATCTTCCGTGAGCCACGAGTGTACCGGGTATGGATCGCCCCTTTTGTGGATGCCAACGGAAACATGCACTCCGGGCAGTACGTGTACTTCTCGACTCCGGGAGAGTGGAGCTACGGGGCGCTGCATGACACTGGCGCGGCAAGCCCCGGGCTCTACGGGCCGCTGCCGCCAGGAGAATCGTTTGGCGGCAAGACGCAAAAGGCCACGGCGCTCAACGTGCCGGGTGGACAGCCGCCGAAGCCCTCTTCGGGCAACAAGGACAAGACCGTCAACGGCATCACCCAGCCGAAAGAGAGCCTTACTCCGTAAGGCGCAAAGGAGCCGACGTGGCCATCAGTTCAGTACTCAAAGACTTCCGCAAGTGGGTCTCCCCAGACCCGCCAGATGCGGCTCCGCTGACGATTAGTGCGGCGCGAGCACTCTCGGAGCGAGACAGTCTCAGCCGGCTACTCTCGTATCGGGACGTCGATGGTCACTGCTTCGTCACCCTCGACGACGGTGAGCGCTTTGCGAGCGGCTTCGTGCTAGGCCTGAACCCTATGTTGGTGGCGGGGCTTGACGCTGAGGCGCAGATCGAGGCGGCGATCAACGCGTGTCCCCCGGACACGGTGCTGCAGTTCGGTCTGATATCGAGTCCCCAGATCCGGGGCTTTCTCGACCAGTGGGCCGCGTCCCGGATGTCGAATGAGAACCCGCTGTTGCAACAAGTCGTGCGACGCCGGCGCGAGTTCATGCTCGACACGGCGACCGGCCCGTCGATGCTGTTGCGTTCGCGGCTACACCCGCGCCTGCTGCAATGGTACCTCTCGGTGCGGGTTCCCTTCAAAGGCGACCCCACCGATTCGGACGAGATCAGCGCATTCATGGCGCAAATGGAGGATCTGCGCAACACAATGACCGGCGCGCTAAAGGCCGGCCAGATCCAGGCGTGGAATATTCCCGAAGAGGAACTTCGGTTCCTGCTGCGCGAGTTGCTCAATCCCCACCTTACCCCAGATGAGCGGGTCCAGACCTCGCAGCCGCAAGTGCCGATGCACCTCGATCTGATCGATCGGACGTCCCGGGTGACGGTCGATAATGCCGGGGTGCTCGGCTTCTCCGGCGGGGCGGATGTGCCTGAAGTATTCGTGCGTTGCCTCACCGCCGATGCCGCGCCGCGGGAGCTCGCGCTTCCACTGATGGAAAGGGTGCTCGGCAAGCCGACTACTGATGAGCGGATCTCCTGCCCCTACTGGGCCTACACCACCATTCACGTACTCGACAGCGACAAGGCGCAGGAATCCTTGGGCTTGAAGCGCGCTGCGCTCACACGCCAGGCGAACGCCGGCGGCCAGTGGTTTCGGTCGATGATGTCGCACCTGAGCGATCGCAAGGCGGACGTCGAGGCGGTGCTCGAGGAGATTCCGAAGGGCCATAAGATGGTGCGCGCTTACGCGGGCGTGAACATCTACTGCAATCGTTCGGAAATCAAGGCGCAAACGGAGTATGTCAAAGGTCTGTGGCGCAACGCAGGTTTTCGGTTCTCTGAGGAACCCTATATCGCGCTGCCGGTGTTCCTCGCCTCGCTCCCTCTGCAGTACGCCCCAGCGATGGACCCGCCGAATCACGGCCTGCAGCGCGCATGGATGATGACCTCCGTCAATGCCGCGAGCATGGTCATGCTGCAGGGAGACTGGCAGGGCACTGGGCCATCACTTGGCGGCCCGCTGCTGATCTCGCGCAAAGGTCGACTGGCCTCGATCGATCTGATGCAGACGGGCTCGAACTACAACTTCACGATCACCGCGCAGTCTGGTAGCGGCAAGAGCTTCATCGCGAACGAGCTGGTGTGCGACTTTCTCTCGAAAAGGGGAATAGCGCGGGTGATCGACGTCGGCCGGTCCTATTTCCGCTTCTGCGAGATCATGGGCGGAGAGAACATCGTGTTCAGCAACGATCGCCCGATGAGCGTAAATCCGTTCTCGGGGATGAGGACGGAAGACGATCTCAACGAACTGCTGCCGATGCTGCAGGATCTTGTGCGCCTGATGGCGTACCCGCTGACGCCCGAAGCCCAGACTCCCGCGTTCGAGTACAAGCTGATCGCTAAGGCGATCCGCGAGAGCTGGCTCGAGAAACGCGAGGCCACGGAGATCTCGGACGTGTCCCGCTGGCTCTACGAATTCGATGACGGGAAGAACAGGGGCAAGGATCTCGCGCTGCAGCTCGAGCAATTTACGACCGGCCAGTATCGGAAATGGTTCACAGGGCCGCGCACGGTTTCCTTCACCAATCCGTTCGTCGTCGTTGAGCTCGAGGAGTTGAAGAATGACCCTGTCCTGCAGGCCGTCATTCTGCAGCTCGTGATGTTTCAGATCACCACGGAGATGTATTTGTCCGATCGAGCCGTCCCAAAATGTCTGTTAGTCGATGAAGCGTGGGAACTGATAGCGGGGATTCGGACTGGACGCTTCATTGAGAGCGCGTTTCGTCGTGCCCGCAAATACAACGGTGTGGTGGGGGTGGCAACGCAAGACTTCCGGGATTACCAACGCTCCGAGGCGGCACAGGCAGTCATCAGCAATGCAGCCTGGCAGTTGGTATTGGCGCAGAAGAGCGAATCCCTCCAGCACGCAGTCGACCATAAGCTGCTGATGGGATCGGAGCACATGATCGATCTGATCGGATCGGTGCACACCTCGAAGGATAAGGACTACTCGGAAGTGTTCGTGCGCTCCGAGACAGGGATGGGACTTTACAAGTTCGTGGTAGATCGCTGGTCGTACTACACGTTCACGAGTAATGCGAAGGATATCGCGCGGCTCGATGCGCTGCAGCGAGAGGGCAAGACGTTGGCGGAGGCTATCGACACGCTCGCACGGGCAGATCACGAAGCGATGCACGGTAAGAAGGAGGCAGCCTGATGCCATCGATGGACGAGTTCGACGGCATGACGCTCTCCGGAGGGGCAGGAGCGCTTGATGCGCGACGGCGCCCCTTTGGTACGTCCGCCCCGGTGCGTTCTGCCGCAGGCGCGGGCGCGGCGCAGCCGAGTTCATCTCGTCGCGCCCGTACTCAGGCGCCTGGGGAGAGGGATGTGATGGCGCGAGCGCTGCGCAAAGAGTCGCCCGACCCGGATGTGCGCGCAGAGGCGATCGAGCCTGAGGCGGCACCGCTTGAAGGCGGCGAGGCGGCCGAGAGCGGCTCGGGTGAGGCTGCGAGCCCGGACAGCGGGCCACCAGAGGGGTCGACGGGCTGGGCCGGCATCCTGATCCAGGTGCTCGCGATCGCTGTCGTTGCGGCCGGAATTACACTCGTGGCTCTGAAGACGAGCGGTATTCTGACGCGACCGCAAGTGCGCGTGGTGACGTTCGACGTGCTGAAGTACGAGAACGCCGAACGTGCGCAGGCGATGAAGTTGATGGGGCAGGGTGGGGCTGGCGCTGTCGCCCCTATGCTTTCGTACGTCTCGAAGCGCTTGCACGCGGCGATCGAACACGCCGCGGGCCCTGGGACGCTGGTGGTGTTGAGCCAGGCCGTCGTACAGGGGCAGACGCGGGATATCACTGACCAGGTGCTGAAGGAGCTCGGTCTCCCCACGAAGGTACCGACCACCACTGCGGTCAAACCTCCTGCCCTCGGCCCTAGCACGATGGTACCACCCGTCACAGCGAGCCCGAGTAGCCCGCTCAGCCAGATGATTCGCTCCGGGGCGGACGTGAAATCGCAATCGATCGTCCCATGAGATCGCGCACGAAGTTTGCCCTGAGCGTCGCCCTGTGGGCCATTGCGGCTACGGTCGCGCTCGCGTTCGAGAATCACTTCCCGGAAGGGATCACCTACATGTCGAGCCCTTCGCTGCCGGAGGGCTGGTACGAGACGCGACCGATCAGCTTTCCGCTGACGCGAGGCCAGACGGTCTGCGCGGTCTATCACCAGCCGATCTGGGCGGCCGGTCGGCACTACCTGCCGAACGACTCTTTTATATGTAAGCACGTCTTTGGCCTGCCGGGGGATCGCATCGAGGTCACGCACCGCGAGGTGCATATATGCCCGAGCGGTGGCCCGAAGTGCTTCTTCGCCGGTCGGATCCTCACCCGCGACCCGTCGGGCCGGCCGGTCTTCGCCGTCCCGCTGCCCAATCGCATCCCGGCCGGGTACGTCTATCTCGGCTCGACCCGCGTGCCGGGGAGCTTCGACTCGCGCTATCTCGGGGTCTTTCCGATGAACGAAGTGAAGCTCGCCATTCGGAAAATTTGAGCCGCTTCAGTGCCTACAGGAAGTGGGCACTAAATTTCAGGAGGAGCGCCGCGCCGAAAGGCCCGGCGGAAAAATGAAGCGATGCTAATAGGGCTTTTGGGGCTCAAGGGGTGTGGGAAGGACACGGCAGCCGAGCTACTCGCCATGCACGGTTTCACGCGGATGGCGTTCGCGGACGAGCTGTACGCGGAAGCGGCACGGGCCTACGAGGTCACACCTCACTTCCTTTCGCGGAGGGATACCAAGGAGATGCCGCTCGAGCGGCTCGCGCTGAAGCACTGCCGGGATGCGCAGTTCGTTGCGCTGTTCACGGCTGAGGCGTCCGGCGGCCGCTTCACGGTCGAAGAGGTCCTGAGCTCACCGCGTAGCCCGCGATGGGTTCTTCAGCAGTGGGGCACCGAGTACCGGCGCAAGTCCCGGTGGGGGCGTGAGGAGTACTGGGTCGACCCGCTGATGCGCAAGATCGATTCGAAGCCGAGGGGCTCGCGCGTCGTGCTTACCGACGTGCGCGAACCGATCGAAGTCCGAAGGATCCAGGAGCGGGGCGGACTGCTGGTGCGGATTCGCCGTCGCAAGATCGAGGCGCTGGATGCGGAGGCGGTGGCGGCCGGGCTTGTCTCGGCGCTGCACTCATCGGAGATCCTCGCACGGACCTGCGCGGTGGACCTCGAGGTGGAGAACGTCGAGGGCGACCCTCAGGCAATGCGTGGAGCGCTCGAGGCGTATTTGGCTCGGCTGAAATCAGCCGCGTGATTCTGACCCCCGCTCCATGAGCGGGGGTTTTCTTGGGTGAATGGGATGCCGATGACTGAAAAACTGCGGCGATGCTTCCTGGCGGTAGGCGTGCTCGCGCTTGCGGCTGTGCCACTGGCCCGCGCATACGGGCGCGACGGGACCCACCAATCGAACCCGGAAAAGGGATGGTTCTTCTACCAGCACGGCCCACTGCTTCGGATCCCGCCGAAGTTTCTCACCAGCGCTCCGCAGCATCTGCCCACGAAGCCGGCTGCGCCGAAGTGCTCGACGATGAGCACTTGGACCGCCAAGTGCGGGTTCGTCAATCCGGGCACGAATTTCGACTTCCAGGCCAAGGAACGCGACGCGTTGCTGAAGCAGATGTCGATGAGTCCGGACGATCGGTCCGCTGTGCAGGCGGCCCAGTACTACATGCGGTGGGTCACCGACCGGGCGATCGAGGCGGCGAATGTCTGGCAGTACAACCTGGTGCAGAACCCATCGCTCGACCCCACTGTGCGGATGCCCTTCAGCGAGCTCGGCCTGCAGCTGATGACCGGCGTGAAAAGTGCTCGAGCGAAGAGCATCTACGCTGTGCTCAAGAAGGAGAAGGCCTTCCTCGTGTACTTCTCCCGGTACAACTGTGATTTCTGTCAGGCGATGGACCGGATTCTGCTCTACATGCGGCAGGACCACGGCATCTCGATCTGGAACACTCCGATCGACGGCAAATGCATGCCGAACTTCAAGAATCACTGCTATCCCGGTCGCAAAGCCCTTCTAGCCGCCGAAGCACTGCGCGTGCGCGTCGTTCCGACGGTCTTTTTATACGTCCCCGGCGGCAGCCCTGCCCAAGACCTGTGGATGCGAATCAGCACCGGCCTCACGGACGAAAAGACGCTCTCCGGACGGATCGTTTCGTTCTTCACCGCCTACCGCCGCGCGCTGCTCGAGGGGGTGCACAACGGGATAGACGGCACGCCGCCGGTGGATTTCTCTTCACGACCCGCCTCGGGGGTGAGCGCCGGCATCCCGGCTCACGCGGGCGGCTCTCACGCGGTCGCGGTGCCGACCGCGGCCGAGGTCCGGCAGCTTTTGACGCACTGAATTGCCTATAGACGCCTGAAGCGCATAGAGGTTTCGATCATGTCTGCACGAAGGACACGAGCTCTCCCCGCCCTGCTCGCACTGGCGGGCGGTCTCTTTTTATCCGCGATCCCCTCCGCCTGGGCCGGAGGCATCAGCGGGGCGCTCTCGAACCTGCTCTCCGGCACTGATGTGTCGGCGAACGGGCCGGGCTACTTCAGCTCCGAGGCGCGCGGCGTCTACCTCATGGGCGGAGCCCAGGTGCGCTTTCCGACCCGTACCTCTCCGGCGCTGATCAGTGTGAACCCTCCTTACGTCTACGCGGGGTGTGGAGGGATATCAGCCTACTTCGGCGGCTTCAATTACATTTCCGGGCAGCAGATAAAGCAGCTCATCAAGGAAATCGCTCAGAATTCGGTCGGCCTGGTCTCGATGCTCGCGATCAAAGAGCTCTGCCCGCAGTGCGCGGACGTGATTTCCGAAATGCAGGCGATCGCGCAAAAGGCCGCGGATCTTTCCATCAACTCTTGCGGGATGTCGAAGTGGCTCATTCAGAAGGGAGCAGGCCTCTTCGGCAAGTCCGTGAACTTCTCGGACAATGAGCAATCGACGCTGGCGGCCACAGAGGCAGCTATGGGCAAGAGCTCGGGTTATCTCGCCGACATGTACAACGGAGTCTCAAAGGCCGACACCGTCCTCAACGACATCAACAGTGATATCACCCAGCAGGAGAAAGGTGCAGGCGTGAGCCCAAACTCCCAGGTCGGGCAGGAAGTGCTTTGCAGCGGCGGAGGGGAGTGCAACACGGTATGGACCCTCCTTGGGAACAGCGATCTTGGCAATTCGACCGACCCCGAGGTCATCTGGGACAAAACCCTCCTGATGAATCTCATGGGTACCACAGTGACCTGTCCAAAGGGAAACACTTGCCCGAACATGCCAAGCATCGGCTTCAAGTTGTACCCCGCCACTCTGGGCTTCAGCGGAGCACAGGGTAACGCGAGCTCCATGTTCAACGTGTACCGCCTGTTCCTCTGCGGCGTGAACTGGCAAAGCGCAGGTAAATCCGCCGCCGCGCAGCAAGTAATCACCTATTACTGCAGTGGTCCGAAGAAGGCGCAATACGCCGCTGCCGGTTTCACGAAGATCTCCGTATGGCAGTGTGGTGACCCGGACTTGTGGTCAAATCCGAACGCGGCATGTACCGACCTGATCAGCGAGCCACTGGGCCAAAGCCTTCTCGGAAGTGGAGCGGCCGGACAGGGGGGAACGGAGGGGTATCTGCCGTATGTCGCGAACATTCTGGATCGTGGCGTGCAGGAGGTGATCAACAATCAACCGCTCGACAATCAGGTAATCGCGCTCCTTCAGCTCGTGCCGGCGCCGCTATACCAGGCAATCAACGCGGCGGCGGTGTTCCCTGCGGCCTCGCAGGAGATGGTCATGAGCATGAGCATCTACACGGCCGACCTGCTGGTCGATGATGAGCTCCGGCACATCGCGCGCGCGGCCGCCCGGATGCACAGCAGCGCGGAGATTCCCCAGGTGCAGATTGAGCAGCTGTACAAGTTCTTGGGCGCCATGATCACGCAGGCAAAGCAGAACAATAAGTCTTTCATCACCTCGATCGACATGCAGAAGGCGCTGATGCAGCAGATTCGTGAGATCAATGCGGCTGTGGCGCGCGAGACGGTCTCGCAAGGCCTGCTTGGCGCGTCACGATTTGGTCTTGCCGTGACCCAACAGCAGTAGAGCCCCCATGACCATGATACGCAAGACTTGGCCCTTGCTCTTTCTCGGACTGCTCTCGAGCCCGGTTGCGTTTGCAGGCGGCATGAACCCGGTAGGCTACAACGCCTGGGACTACTACGTCTTCGGCGACGGACCGGCGATCTATCACATCCTTCAGTCGGTCAAGATGCTGATGCTGCCCTGGGGCGGCGGGGGAATGTTCGAGAGCCTGCTGATTGCCATTGCCCTCCTCGGCAGTTTTCTGGTCATCGTCGAAGCGGGCTTCTCCCCAAGTAAAGGCGTCGAGAAGCTGATTGGATATTTTCTCACGCTGGCATTCGTGGTGTTCCTAACCATGGGCGCGCGCGTGAATGTGACCATCAACGACAATGCGACGGGCTACTACAATACGGTGACGCAGGTGCCCGCCATCGTTGGAGTGCCCGCGGCGGTAATCTCAGAGATCGGCTACAAGCTCGAGCAGGGCATCGAGCAGGATTTCTCCATCCCGGATGGGCTCAAGGTTTCCAAGAGCGGCATGTACGACGTCATGGGCCAGACGCTCAAGGACGCGAACCGCATGGTGATCACGGATCCGAACCTGAAACGCGATCTTTCTGGTTACGTCGAGAACTGTGTCGTTCCCGAGATCGGGCTCGGACGCGTGAGCGTCGAGCAGCTGATGAACTCCAGCAATCTGCTCACGACTTTCGGAGCGGCCGCAACCCCCTCGCTGCTTACCCCGTATTACCCGGTGAGCGGCGGTGGCTCGGCGACGAGCTTCTCTGATCAAGGTGCACTCGAACAGTGCGGCACCGTGTACACCTCGCTAAAGACGGATGTGCAGAACTACGCCGGCGCGCTCATGAACGCGCAGACCTCGCAATGGCAATCGACGGGCATCATGATTCCGTTCGGCACGGCGATGCAGGATGTCCTTCAGGAGGCTGCCGCCGGCGGGGGCGGCAGCCCCACAGTGGGGGGCTACTCGAGCCCGGAGAGCTACATTCTGCAGAGCGCGATGATCAATACATCGCGGCCGGCGTTCCAAAAGGCAGCCGCGGATCTCGGTGAAAACCCAGTGATGCTTTCGACCGCGATTTCCCAGGCCGACCAGACGCAGCGATCGAGCTGGTTCACCACGGTCACCGTGTTCCACAACATGATGGGCTACGTGTACATCGTGCTGCAGGCCTTCGTTCTTGCGCTGGTGCCGATCATCGCGGTCATGCTGCTGCTTCCTGGCATGGGGGCGAAGATTTTCCTGAACTATCTTCAGGTGCTTTTGTGGATGGTTCTCTGGGGCCCGCTGTTCGCAGTGGAGAATTTCATCGTTGCGTTGCACGGCGGTCAACAGCTGCACAACCTGCTCGCCCCAGGGCTCTCGATGATGAATTCTGCGGCGATGAGCAAATCGACGATCAACCTGAACCTTGCGGCGAGCTTTCTCGGGACTCTCATCCCGCTGCTCGCCTGGGGCATCGTCAACCGCTCGTTTGCCTTCACGGAATTCATCATAAACGGTATGGGCACTGCATTCGGCCAGCAGGCCGGGTCGGTCGCCGCAAGCGGCAATATGTCCCTCGGCAATACCTCACTCGATAACGTGGGGATGAACAAGTACTCGACATCGCTCACTTCTGATGTGGGCGATGGCGGGGTGAACCTCGGGATCGGTGCGGGCGCGTTGACCTCCAATGCGCAGCTCGGCGGCTACGGAGTGAAGGCCGGCGGCGTCGATGAGACGCTCAAGGGCTCGCGCAAGCTGTCCTGGGCGGTGCAGACGGGCAGCAGCGTATCTCTTGCGGCCAGCCAGGCGGATGCGGACAGGATGGCCGCCGGATACCACAAGGCGGCCCAGGAGACGATGAATTACGCGGAAACGATCGCGGGCGGAGTCAGCCAGCTGAAGTCGTATGCGGACCATGTAGGTATCGACGATAAGGATGGCACGAATGCCGTCACGCAGGCCGCGGCGAAGTGGGAGCAGGCTGCCAAATTGACGCAACAGCTGCAGCTTGCGCTCTCGGAGGGGGCGAAGGAGGTCGACGGGATTCCGGTTGCCACGCTAAAGGCAGAACTGAGATCGACCCTCACGCAGGCAGAGGATTTCACGAGCGCCGCCTCAAAATCGGTCGGCCTGACCACTTCGGATGCCAGCGGAGCGAGCTATACGCAGGGATCGAACTACCAGGCTGCGGCTGATGCGAAGCGCGGTGACAGCGGAGGCACCAATCATCAGGTTGCGACTGCGATGTCGCAAGCTGAGAGCATGACCCAGGACCTGATGCGACACACCACGGCCATGAGCGACGCGCGGGTCGGAACGACTTACGCCACCGAGACGTCGCAGGGGATGCTCGGGGACTCTGCGTTCACGCCCATGGGATCGTCAGCGGTTTCCCCCTCAGGTGCGCTTGCAGCTGCGGCGGGCGGTCTTCACGTACCTTCGGCACAGGCGGCTGGGAGCATGGTCGCTGCCGGGCAAAGTGTTGCAGGTGAGGCCGCGGCGCTTCCGGGGGAAGCGAAGACTGCGTGGAAGAACTACGGTAACGATATCACTAATGCCGATGGATCAGCGGCACACAATGTGCACGAGCTGCGGAAGAGGTATTCGCCGCCCTCGGCGACGGTGGTCGAGGAGTCTCGGGGGTACGTGAACCGGCTTGCCGCGGACCGTGAGGCGGCCGCACAGGCGCACGTCAAGAACGCGAACGCCAACGGATAGATATGGTGGGTTGAAGGCTGCCGAACTCGAGCCCCCCGTAGTCGTTTTACATATGAGCCGCCGCGATCGGTGCGGATCTAGCGGGCGAATCCGAGGGGCGTTCGGATTCTTTTGCTATTGGGGTAGCGGGCCTGGTGCTAGAGTGAAAGGGTACGGTGAGCTGGAGCTACCGGGGGATGAGATGGAAATGCGAAGCGGTATTGGAAAGGTACTAGGGCGGCTATCGCGCCGGGCGGTGATTCTCTGCGCACTTCTGGTGCTGAGTGTGGCCGGGGGTCTGCTGCTCACGAGAGTGCTGCCGCACTCGAATGTCGGGGTCATCCTCTTCGCCGCGGGGGTCTTCTTGCTGTTGCCTCTGACGATCGGAGAGGTACAGGGTGGAACGGCCGACATGCTCCCGAATGAGGAGCAGCCGTTCGTGTATGGCAGCGCCGACATCGAACAAAACCCGTTCCAACTCGGTGTTCATACGACGAGCGCCCTTGACGACTAGAGAGAATCGAGAGGCGGAGACGGAACCATGTATACCTTAGTGCTTGTGCTCGTACTGGCTGGGTCTTCCGGCGCTGGCAGGAGTGTCGCCGCGACGCATGTCAGCGGATTCACCTCAAAGGCCCAGTGCATGGCTGCAATACCGAAGGCGAAGAAGGTGTTTGCGGGTTCCGTTGGCGGGCAGGTAAGCGGTAACATTGCGCTGATGGCGGAATGCCTGAAGGTGTCTGATAAGCGTCAGTAACCCGACGGCGTGCGAGACTCCGGCGCGAGCGCCCTCACACCGCAGGCATGGACGCCTCATTGCCGTTGGCTTCTGGCGCCATCGCGCGACGAGCATCATCGCCAATGTGAGCTTTTTGCGAGCGTTGGCCCATCTGATTGATGAGCCCGCTCACGTACTCAGTCCCCATTCGCGTGCGCAGCGCATCGATCGGTGCACGATCCCCCAGGACCGCCTGCGGGGTCACGAGCCACACACCGGCCTGTTCGGTACCCATTCGGGTCGCGGCACGCGTGTAAGCCCTCGCTACCGCGAAGAGCAGATCTGACTCTATCCTCCCGAGAGTTTCTTTGCCTTTCAGAGCCTTGAGGTCGATCTCGAGGAAATTCGTTAGGTACTTGTCTGTGACGCCGATCGCCTTGGCGACGGTGTAGAGACTCATCGTCGGCAGCCCAGTTTCGATGAGCGCATGCCATGCGAGCCCGCCGGCCGGCGGGTCCTTCAGCGCCAGAACTTGCTTCAGTGACGTAGCCCGCTTGGGCACCAGGCGCAGCTTCACGTTCGATGGCATTTTTATCCCCAGAATCTCCGAATTCATTTTTATAGGAAATTCGCTTGGCTATAAAAACGTAGGACACATCGGAGCTCACGCATGCAGGTATCGAACAGAGTCACCACCGCGACGGCCGTCGCGGGTCTTTTTTATCTGGGTCTTGCCGCAGGGCCGGCGTTCGCATCTGGAGGCACTCTTCAGGGCTTGAACGCCCCGGTCGGGACGCAGACGACGGACGTCTCTTGTTCAGTGGCGGTGCACCAGGTGCTGCCTCGAGGGTGGCGCGTCGATCTTCCCGGCTCTCCGCGGCTGTGCAACTCGATCTCCTGGCGCCGGACGGATACGCCGCTTCAGGTGTACGAGCGGATCGCTGGAGAGACTGGTCTTTCTGTCGTGGCCGACATCGGGTCGAAGACTGTGACGATCGGCAGCAGAGTAACCCTCGGTGAGGCCCGCGGCGCGGCCGCCGCACGCAAGCCGAAGGGGCCGCAGGCCTTCGTTGACACCTCGGTGCGCGCGCCGCTGAGTGCGATGGCCGCCCGTTATGGGTTGAAGCTGCAGTGCGCGACGGCCTGCGAGCGGGCGCTGCCTGGACCTGTGACTCTTGAGCTCGGAGGGGATATTGGCCAGGACGTGCAGCTGCTCGAGGAGGCGCTTGGACCGCTCGAGCCGTTGCGGATCATCGAGGATCCGGTCGCGCGCACACTGAGCGCACGCCTGGCGCGGCAGTCGAGCTTTTCCGTCGAGCTGCCGCGCCCGAAGCCGTGGTGGAAGCGGTGGTTCTGAGCGCGCCGATGAGCGATTCAGGCGGAAGTAGCGGTATGCGTGAGCAGCAGGCGCTGCAGGGCGCGCGCGGCGAAGTTGCTGCGCGTGCGCGCGGGGCTTTGCCCTTCGACGTACTGCAACGCCGCGGATTGTGCGATCTCGCGCACCTTCTTCTCCGAACCCAGCACCCGGCTCGCCCGTTCGACCAGGTCGCGATCGAGACTGATCGTGGTGATCGCGTTGCCGGCCATGCAGAGCCGCACGCGCACGTAGTCGTACTTCTTCTTCGGTTGCTCGGCGGTCGAGGTGGGCAGCGGCCCGCTCGGCGCCGCGGCACTGGGGACGTGTGGCTGGGGGGCGGTGGTCTCGGACATTGCAGGTCTCCTCATAGCTGTGCGGGCCATCTGGCCTTCCGTAGGCCTATAGCACCGGGCGGCGGAGATTTTTATCGCGTTTTATTTCCCGAACTTTCTTCGGAAATCCCATGAGAACGCGTCTTCTCGGATCGTTTTTATTCGTACTGGTGTTCTGGTGGCTCGTCCTGAGCTTCTGGTGGTTCACCGCGCCGCCCCAGGAGGCGCTACAGCGCCTCACAGGAACCGCAGCGCTTCTCCCCTGGGCTCGGCACCTCCCCAGCCTGAAACCGACCGTATTCGATTTCTGGCAGATCCAGCGCGATACCGTCGACCTATGGACCGGCCCGCTCACGCTGGTCTGGATCGTCGCAGCGTTGCTCGGCGCTGCCCTGGTGTGGGGTTTCGCCTACCACCTGCACCGCCGGCGAGAGGGTAGGGTCGCGCCCTCCGCGACGTACCGCGGCGTGGGAATCACCATCGGAGTGCTCCCGGCGCCGGCGAGCGCCGAGCGCGTCGAGGTGTCGATCGATGCGGCGAACAATGAACTCCGGGAGCTGCTCTCGAGGATCGATCCGAGCGAGCGCGCGCTGCTCGAGGATCTGCTCGCCATGCTGGCGGCCGCCGGGCTTGAGCAGTCAGGGCAGACCCTTGAGCGGGTCGAGCGGGCGCTGGCACTGCCTGAGCCGGGCCTTGCCTGCATTGTCGAGGTGGCGTGCGATCTTGGGGAGAGCCCGCGCATCCGTGCCCGGATCCTCTCGTCGCTTCCCTCCTGGTGGAGCCTCGCGCCGGTGCGGCGATATGGGGCGCTGCTCGCAGTGAAACACCGCGGTGAGGAGCTGAAGCTGGTGCCACAGATGACCGGCCTGCCTGAAGCAAGCAAACTCGCGCGCGAGGTGCTCTTCGCGCTCGACGGGAGTGAGCCCGGGGCGAGCGCCTGGAAGAAGAAGGGCCCGTTCTATCTGATCGAAGGGGGCGCGGCGCCTGTCCGAGACGTTGCTGAGGTCGTGCCTGCGCGCGCGGCCGAGGATCCGGGGGTTGCGCCGGAGTCGCCGGCCCCGCCCGCCGCACCCGCCGAACAGCCCGTGGCGCCAAGTGCAGCGCCCGCTGCGCCGGAGCCACCGAGGAAGCCCACCGGGCTGCTCGATATCTTCTGCCGCGAGCTGCCGAATCTGCCGCTGCACATCGGCTTCGGGGCGCCGAAGAACGTGCCGATGGGCTGGAAGAGGAAGGGCCGCCTCTACCTGATCGAAAAGACGCTTGCCGAGACGCTTTGGCATAAGTTGCCTGCTGATCTGAAGGAGCAGTTCAGTGAAGCGCCGGCGGGGCCGCGCTCGCCGGTGACGCGAGCGCTACTCGAGGTGTTGCATCTCGAGGGATGGCTCGTGACCAAGAACGGGCTCGATGAGCTCGACGCCAAGGATGCGCTGTGGGTGGTGCGCTCCGGCAAGATCGACTTCAAGGGCGTGATCGTGCTCGCGAAGCTGCCGGAGAGTCTCATAGACCAGCTGCCCACCGAGGACAGCAAGTTCGAGATGACGATTCTTCGCCCGCTGTTTTTCGCCTCGAAGAATCCGGAACGCGAGCATTCTCCGGGCGAAACGCTCGACCGCAAGGAGCTTTCGGCCAACCTCGATACCGAGCTCGCCTCGGCGAGCTCGGCCGCACGAATGAGTCTCGACGATCTGCTCGGGGGACTGCTCCGCCCGGCCCCTTCCAAAACAACGCCAACCGCCGGCGGCAAAGCGCCCCAGCCGGCGAAGAAGGACTGACCATGCTCTACGACGCTGCCAATTCTCTCGGTGATCTCGACCGCCTCGGGCTACTGCGGGTGACGAAGATCCCCCAGGAGCTCTCCTGGCTCGACCCAGTTCACATCGAGCTGATCCTCGAAGTCGCCGAATGCGGCGAGCAGGGTATGCGCGAGCGCAAAACTCAGCGCTTCACCGAGGCGAAGAGCGATGCGCTGCGGATGCTCGAGCTACGAGACATCCTTTATCGCGAGCGCGACCGACTCGGCAAACCGGTATTCCTGTGCCTGACCTGGAAGGGTAAGGAGGCACTGCAGGTGCTGCGGGCCATCGAACGCAACCGCACCAAGGATCCTGCGTAATTTCAGCGCACCTCGTTGCTATAGACCGGCAGGTCATTAGCAAAGAGGAGGGTAAAACCAATGCGTCTGTCCAAGAAAGCGCTGGAGAATCTCGCTCGTGAGATCCGCCGCGCCTCCTGGGGCACGGCGCTCGCCTTCGCCGGTGCAGGCTTCAAGTCCGACATCGGACTGGGGTACCTGCTCGGGTCGGTGCTTTGGGTCGCGCTGCAGGTCGCAGCGCTTCTTATCGAATCGTACGCCGAAGAGGAGTAGCCGTGAACGGAGCCGGTGGTCTCATTGCGGCGGCGCTGACCATTATCCTGGGAACAGGAATTCTGGCGGTGCTGGCGTCGAGATTGGCAGGCCCCCGTCAACGGGGTCCCGTCTAGCAACCCGGGCCAGCGGCATTTGCCGCTGGCCCTTTCTCTTGCCCTCAGCGCCGGCCGGCGCCGTGGCGGCCGTGCTTGTACAGTGCCTTGGCCATCACCGCGAGACCTACGGTCCCTACGATGAGGATCAGCGCGGCAAGTTCCAGACCAGTCTGTGTGCTCATGATGTGCTCTCTCGGGCCGGTCGCTCTGGGTGGCCCAATGACCGCCGGCTGGTGAGTATCCTATCGCCGCCGGACGGATCCCGCCAAGGGCAGTTTCCGAGGCCCATTCGGATTGAGGTCTCGACCCCTCAGCTCATGCGCTGCGCGCGCATTCGCCTCAGTCGCTGGAAATCCTGCTCGCAGGCGTCATCGCAGAACAACGCATCCGGGGGAAGGGGCTCATTGCAGTTGTGGCACCGGCCCTTGCGGGGCAGGTTCTCGTTCTGCCTGAAAGCGAGGGACTGCGCGAGCTGAATCTGCTCGAACTGCTGGGCACGGTCGGCTTCGTCCGCCATCGATCGACTCCTATTGTTTTTCGGCTTCGCGGCGCATGCTGTCCGTCGGATCGATCGCACTTGCCGGGAAAATCAGATGCTTGATGAAGGTGAGGTGGGCCTGAAAGAGCGCCTTGCCCGCGTAGATCGCCCAGGACCACAGTAATCCCGCGACGGCCTCGAGCAGCTTGAACAGCGCGCCGACGAGCGGTTTGACCAGGTGCTCGAGCCCGGGGATCTTCGAGAGCACGAAGAGCGCAATCGCCGCGCCGGCGATGATCAGGAGGAACGGGTGCGCACTATGGGCGAGGAAGTGGTGCGCATCGTTGAGGACGGGCGAGGCGCTATTCATCGTCCATATCCTCGGCTGACATCAGGAACTGCTTGTAGCGTTCCTCGAAGTTGAGCGTCTTCTCTCCTGGCGGCACCTCGGTGTGCCGGCGCAGGACTCGGTAGTCGGGCAGATTGCGCGGCCAGTGAATCATGGGACTTCGGATGTGATAGACCCTCGGCCCGTTCATGACGACGCACTCACCCATCGTGAGGGCTTTGAGCTGCTCTGGGGAGACGCGGTGTTCCTCGACCTCGCGATAGGACTCTGAGAGCCCGGCGCCGGAGGACTTGCTCGCAAGGGGCGAGGCCTTTGAAGCAGAGGCGGATGTCCCCTCGTTCTCGCTCGCGGAGAGCGAGCGGGCGTATTTCTTCGACATGCCGATGATGTCGGCTGCCTTCTCTGCGGCCTCATCGTCCGCGTACTTGAAGAACACCTTCGACCAGGTGTTCTGGATGATCATGGAGGCGAAGTCGCGGCTGACGTTCGAGAGCTGCGCGAAGGTCTGGAAGGCCGGCACCAGCATGATGTTCGCGCTGCGGGCTTGCTCGAAGAGCGTCGAGATCGCGCTCATCACGTAGGACCCCATCTCGTCGGCGAGCACGAGGAAGGGCGGATCGGGTCGCTTGGATTCCGGGGAACCCTGGACGTTGTAGACCGCGGTGCGCAGATCGGAGAGGATCAGCTTGCCGAGCTGATAGGCCGACGTCGATTTGCCCATCGTAGGCAGCATGACGTACAGGCATTTGTTGTTCATCACGATGTCGGTGAGGTCGATCTCCGGCGCATAGGTGTTGAACACCTGGCCGAACTTCCCCTGGGCGAACTTCGCGATGCGCATGCCGGTGCCCCCGAGCACTTCCTTCATGCGGTTGACGTCGATCTGCACACCTTCCTTCGGCGTGCGTTTGCGGAATTGATCGAGGAAGACCTGCAGGTTGCGTCGCTCCGGAGTGCCGGAGGGCGTGAGCCGCTCGAGCTCGGATAGCGCGCGCGCAGATTGCAGCAGGATGCCGATATCGGACATGTGGTAGCGGAGCTTGGCCGCCTTCAGCGCGCCGCCGATCACCGTCAACGCGAGCCCGGAGGACTGACGGTAGTAATCCGCGCCGGGATTATTCTCAGCCAGCGGCAGGAGGTTCAGAAGCCGATCCGAAAATTCATCGGCGTCGCCCGAGAGGATCGGAGCGTACGTGTTGCTGTTTTCAGGGTCATCGACGTTCAGGACGTAGAAGTCATCGGACCGGCCGAGCACGTCCATCATGTAGCCCATGCGATTGCGGGTCTTCGAGTCGAGCTTCGCATCGATGAAGATGAACCCGCCGCCCCGGGCGGCCTGCTGCCAGAGCAGGAATTCCCCGAGCGTCGTTTTGCCGACGCCGGACTGGCCGACGATCGCTGTATGGCGCATCAACAGGTTGTCGTCGATGTCGACCGGGCGGTTGTCGTCGCGCGTGTAGCCGAACCTGAGCCCGGCGCTCTCGAGCATGTGCTCCTTGGTGGGCGCATCGGAGGGCAGAACGAACCCCTCCCGGCTCTTCGTGTCCGTCAGATCGAGCCAGTCCCGCGCACGCTTCCAGGCAAACCAGGACGCGCCCGCCGCAGGTAATGCAAGCGCGGCAAGCGCGTGCGGATCACCGGCGAAGATGGGGTTCGTCGCCAGTGCGCCGGCCCCGATCGAGGCGAGAGCCCAGGCGTCTTTCTTGCCGATCAGAGCCATCGGTCAGTCTCCGGCGGAATAGCTGTTGTAGTCGTTGCGCACCTGAAGGTGCATCACGTGCACGCCGTCCTTCGCATCGACCCACAGGGTGATCACCTCCGTGAGGTCGCCGTCGGGGCCATGTTCGCCGCACATCCCGGGAGTGGCCGGTGAGCGATAGGCGTGGTAGGCCCGGAAGCCACCGGAGGCGAGCGGCGAGGCCTCGCTGTCGGGGGAGCAGTCCCCCCAATTGATCTTCACGCCGTAGATCGGATCCGGCCCCTGCAGGTCTCCCTGCCACCACTGAGCGACATGCAGCACCGCCTCGAATGGCCCCATATCCTCGGTCGGTGTCACAGTGGCGACCTCGCTTGGGACCGGATTGGAGTCGGCAGCGGCGCCGGCGCCGCCCGACTTCGTGCTCGAGAGCGCCTGGCCGAGGATCTGCGATTTCGAGGGCACGCTCGGTGCGCCGACGTGATTGACCCACTCGGACAGGTTCATCTTCGAGAAATCGAGCATCGAGAGCTGCGAGACCGAGAAGCCGCTGCAATCCGGGGCTTTCGGATTACCCCAAGGCTTTGGAACCGCGACGACCTGTCCTGTTACGGAGTATTGGCACACCCCCGAGCCGGTATCGCAGCTGCCGAGGATCGTCAGCCCCTGAGGAGCGTGATTCCAGTATTGGCCGAGGCTGCCGGCGGTGAAGCCGTAGAACGAAGACGACCCGCTGGCCGCGACGGACATGGGGGTGGTGATCGACATCGGAAGCTGGAGGGGCCTCCACGACTGTCCTCCGTCGGTGGAAAACTCAGCTGCAATGCTCTGCGGCCAGGCGGATCCGAGGGTGAGCGCAGGGTCGGTCACCTTCACGACGTCGTTGCCGATGATCACCTCGCTCGAGCGGGTGCTCGGATCGGTGGCGAGGAACTGCATCGACTTGGTCAGCACGACCTTCCCGCCGCTCGCCGGCGGCCAGGCGGTGAACACATAGCGGCACTCGCTGCTCGAGCTATCGCAGGAGCCCGCGGCGATGACGTGCTCGGAGAGGGCCTGCTCCATGGCGGCGATGGTGTTGATCTCGGAGACCTGCCACGTGGTGCTGCCGTCTTGCGGATTGGAGGGCAGGGCGCCGCACCCGCCACTCATCGAGCACACCGCAAACCATAGCTGCAGAGTCACCGGGCAGTTCGGTCCATTGGCCCCCTGCGAGGTGGTGCAGGACTGCGGTGCTTCGTAGATCGAGATTGCATCCCCGTTCAGCGTGAACGGTTGCGTCCACCCCCCGGGCCCTTGATACAGGGGGAAGTCGACTGCGCGGGTTTGCGCATTGCCATTCGCGGAGCGTGCAGCATCGGCCAGCTGCGCGCGACCCTGCTGCTGAATCAGCCTTGAGAGGATTCCCCCAAAGGCGCAATAGGTTTCCGTCTCCTGGATGCACTGCGAGAAGAACATCAAATGCCGTTCCTTCGAGCAGTACGAGCCAATGTAGACCGTGCGCTGCGCGCGGCGCTCGGCGGCGAGCTTGATCTCGCCCTCATCGCACTGACCGGTCGAGCCGTTCGCGCTGTGCGTGAGGTTGAGCTCACAGCAGTTCGCCGAGAACGTGTTGCCGAGGCTTCCGACGGGCGTCGTGCAGCGCATGTCCTGGCCGGCGAAGACGCTCACAGCGCTTGTGCCCCCGGAGTTCGCGGACTTCGAGACGCCGGCGGCGGTGCCCGCAGCGACGAGCGCATTTTGGAAACCCGCCTGGCCGCTCGCGCCGCTCACCTGCGGGGTGGCTTGCTGGGCGCTCTGTGCGGTTTCGTCGTAAGCCTGGCCCTGCTCGGCGCCAGCTGCCGACTGATCAGCCTGACTCGTGGCCTGAGTCTGCTCGGACGGCTGGACCTGCTGCACGGTGGAGGCCAGCATCTGGCGGGTGGTCTGTCCGGAGGCCGCCGCGTTGGCCTGCGCGGTGATCTGTCCGCCCGTGCCTTCGATCGAGTACTGGGAGCTCACGGTGATCCGGCAGGTCTGCGTCGAGTCGTCGCACCCGATGCCGAGGTAGCCGTGAGGGATGGCGGTGTACTGCCCGACAGGATATTCAGTAGGCGGGGCGAAGTCTGTGCTCGAGCACATTCCGCCCGAGAGGCTCGCCGCACAGATCGCAAGGGAGAGCGAGCGGACGGCTCCGGACGAGATCCGGCAGCCTTCGAAGGTCATCTGCACCCCGGCGGCAGTCTCAAGGGTGCCCGGGCTCAGGGCGCAGGTGACGTCGATGTACGCGTTCAGGCTCGCCTGGGCGCCGGCGGCGCCGCTCGAACCCGGGGTAGCGAGTGCCTTGTAGCCGGACACGCCGAATGTGCCGCGCACCGAGGATCCGGACTGACCGGACAGCCCTTGGGCCGCGAGGGACCCGAGCGATGCACTCGGCGGCTGCGACTGGGCAAACGCAAAGGCCCCTCCGAGCAGGAACGGGCTGAGGATAAAAACCGCGATGGATGTGCGCATATGGGGTTTCTAGTGAATGGGCCCGGCGAAAATGCTCAGATCGCTCCGGCCTGCCCCCGGTGTGCCGGAGGAGCGAGGGCCGGTGCGGTCTAGGTTCCGGCGCCGGCCCCCGGACGCAGGTCAGCCCCGCGGCGGCTTCGGAAAGCGGACCTGGCTCCACTTGCCGCTGAACGGGGTCTGCGTGGGGCTCACAGGTAAGCCGTTCGTGTACCCCTTGCGAAGCGCGGTGAGGTACTGCTTTGCTTGCGGCCAGCCGTTGCGCTCGAACTCGCGTAGCGCGTACGCCGTGGTCACCGCCCCCTCGACCTTGATGAACTGGCCCGGATTCATCGTCGAGCAGCGATCGTAGTTGAGCGCACCCGCCTTGCCGGCAGAGAACGAAACTGAGAGAGCGCAGCTCATCTGGTCGACGCGCTTTGAGAGCACGATGGTCGGCACGCTCGTGACCGAATACAGGTCATAGAGCCGCGGGTCGATCGAAATGTCCGCGCCCGCTCCCTTGCCCCAAACCAGTTCGCGCAGGTCCTTCACGATGAACTTATGCAGTGACGTGCCCTTCGGTATCCCGCGAAACACGAGCGGGGCCCCCGTCCACATCGACTCGACCTCGTAGGCCCTGAGCATCGGGAGCGGCATCGACCACGACACGAAGATGTAGAGCTGCGTCGGGCCGTGCGGGTTGATCCCGAGGAATCGCAGGAGACGGTCTCGTCGCCGCTGCATGGCCGGATTGGCAATGGTCTCCGCCTCGCGGCTCACTCGCTGCACGTCGGACTGAATCTGGGGTGAGTCCGCCGCCTTCTTTGCCGCCTGCTGCATCTCCCCGATGATCGCAGCGAACTGTGCTTTGTCCTTGGTCGAGAGATGATGGCGTGGCGCGAACGGCATCCGCAGAGGGTGCGCGAGGGCGAATGTACACGCGGCGAGTCCGGTCAGGACCAGTGCAGCGCTGAGTCGCTTTGCGGACATCAATAGCTCCTCACGCAGCATTCCACTCCCTGCCAGATCAGATCCACCATGCTCGTGTTGACAGGTGTATTGGTGATCAAGCCGGGGATCTGCTTGAACGGCAAGGCGCCGATGACGAGCGGCGCGCCCCGGGTCACCACCGGGTAGACCTCATCGACACGATACTGGCTCTTGATCCAGATCGGATTCGGGTGCGCGGCGCAGATTGCATCGGGCCCTATCGTCTGCCAGGCGAGTCCTTCCCTCGCGAGGCGCGCAATGAACTTGGCGAGTTCCAGGTTATCGACTTGGAAGGGAGTGAGCGACTGATTGGCGTTGCCGCTGAACGGATACACGCTCCCCCATGATCCGGCGCACCAGAACAGTGCATCGATTGGGTAGGCGACATTGGACGCCAGCGCGTCGGCGATGCAGGCCGTATTGGCGATCATATTCCCGAACAGTCCGGCCTCAGGGCTATAAAGGCCCGCCCAAAGGTCGTTCTGCCACGTCGGGTCGATCTCTGTCGCATACGCCAGTGCAAAGCCACCGCTGGAACGGCACCCGAGATCCTTGAACGCGGAGAAGAACGCGAACAGTGGATACTTGTACCAATGGATCTGCATTCGGGTGGACCCCGAGGTGCCCTTCTCGCCGCGATCGCTTCCGATGTACGCCTGCTCGCTGTTCTCCAGGGAGTAGCCCGAGAACAGGCTTGTGCCACTTCCGAGTGACGGTGCGCACCCAGCGTTCCTCTCCACCTCTGCGATGTACGTTGGCTGCCAGTACGTGACCCCGATCCCGAACGAAGGAATACCGAACGCGCCCGGGCACTCGCAGATTGGCGGGACGTACATCGCCGGCGGATCCCCGTTCGGTCCCATCGGCGCCCCCATGATGGTCAGCGGGAAGAAGTCGTTCCAGTTCGTGTCCGAGAGGGGATTGAACAGCTTCCCGTGACAGACCGAGGCCGTTGCGGCGGCGAAGGCAGCGCCCGAAAACAGGAACGCAGCCGTCATCGCGAGCAGTGAGCGGAACACGCGACGCCGACGGGAGCTATCGGGCGCTGACATGGCGGATCTCCTTCGAGGCTGGCGCAGTGTGCGGGGCGAGCGCCGGCCAGGCGGTCGCGAGTTGCGAGGTGGAGTAGGGCGGCCCAAAGGCAGTCATACCTAGGCGCATGCGCTCAGCGCCGCTTCCTGGATAGAGCAGCGCAGGGATCGCGAACACCGGGAAGCGGGCGAGCATCGCGTTCGTCGCTTCGAATACCGGTCGACCCCAAGATTTCGAGAGCGGCTGCGGATCGTTCCCGTCGACGTCCACCGGCATGATGCGCTCGGGGTATTTGGACAATGCCGCTCGGACGAACGCACGCTGCGATCGTGATGCGGAGTCGAAGAACAGCATCGCCTGTATCGGGCGCTCAACCGAAAGTGGATTGAAGCGGGTCCCCTTTCGATACAGGATGACCCAGTGCCACTGGCCCATGGGGTCCTTCCGCGGCACGAGGATGTCGTGGCTCAGGATGATCGAGGGGTCGATCCAGTGAGTCGTCGTCGAACCGATCGTTGGGATATCACGCTGGGGGAGCGTCTTGAGATAGCGATGGGCCGAATGAGCAATCTCGTTCTGGACGTGCGACCACTTCACGTGAGCGGCCTGCTCGGCGAGAAACTTGCGCATGTCGATCTCGATGATCGGCCAGGTCTTGCCCTGCACACCAAGGTCGGTCGCGCGGCAGATGCCGGACGGCGCGAGGATCGTGAGGACGGCCGCGATAAACAATGCGCCTCTGGTGTTCATTTCTTTCTGAGTTCGATCTTGGAGATGTCCACTCCGAGGATGCTCGAGCTGATCGAGATCTCCTTGAGCAGACGGATGTAGCTGATGTGCTTGCGGGAGTGAATCTCCTTGAGATCCATCCCTGACGCCAAGTCCTGCAGGATTTCGTACTGAACTGTGGTCAGGCGGCAGGCGTATTCATCGAATAGCCGTGCGCGGCTTTGCTCAAGTGCTGATTCCCCGTGCTCGACGACAAGCGTGTCCTGATCGGTCGGTAGCTCAGCTTCCGCGCTTTGAGTCCGGGGCACGATTTGATCGTCGTCGTGCACATCGTCGGTCCGGTGGAAGCGCTCCATATCCTCCCAGGAGAATGCCGGAGCGAGTATTCCGTCGGGCGCGTACCGTGTGCCATCGGCACGCTTGCGAAATCCGTTGCCGGGCAGTCGCGCAATGTTCTGAATGTCGCGGCGGACGCGCAGCGCCGCCTGAGCGGCCATGCTGTAGGCGTACTGGAGAACCTGTTCTGGCTCGAACTCGTCGGTCTTCGCTCTGTTCGTCGCCCACGCCAGTCGAATCTCCTGAGCCGCGTCTTCCTCGAGTTCGCGCGGGACCTTTGCTTTCCGGAAGGTCGATCTGATGATGCGCAGCTCGAGTGGCTGCGTGCCCTGATGCGGGCGGCAAGCCATGAGGTAATCGAATACCGAGCCGCCTACCGGGAAGCGCGGCGGCGGATCGAAATCACGGACACTGTCATTGGCTTTCGACATTGCGGGATGCGAGAAGGTCACGCAGCGCTCGGGTTGCGATCCCGTCCGCGGCCTGGCGGGCGACCGTGAATACCTCTCTCGCGTGCTCCTTGTGTGCCGTTCATGCCCTGACTCGTCTCGCTATGACGAGCCGACTCTTGAGCTGTCTCGTCGGGTCAGGCCGCGCTCGCCGCGTCGGCGCTGCCCGCACTCTCCCTCAAGTGCTTCTGGAAGTCCTTATCGCCGGCCATGAACGACTCGAGCATCTGCTCGGTCAGATCGCCGAGTTTGATCTCCTTGCCGTAGTTCTTGGCATAGAGCCGTCGGTACTCCTCGAGGCGCTTCCAGGTGCTCTGGCGCAGGCCGACCGGCTTGCGCTCGATGGGATCTTTTTCGGGTAGCTTTCCGAGTTTCATCTGTCTCTCTCGCAAGGGTTCTCGTGAATCGAATGCCGACGGTGATCCCGCTGGCTGGCGGGCGCAATATAGCGGCGGACGAAATCAGGCAGCAAGGATAAAACCGTGTAGGTTCCCGAATGGAGTTCAGAAATTATCCAGCGCTACGCCGAAGTCGCCTCTTCGATGTCAACCTCGGACGCTCCGAGCTGCTGCATCTGCAGCCAGGAAACCTCTGTGTATCCGGCCCAGAGGAAAGGCGGACGGATGTCGCACTTGGCGAGAACCACGCGCGATAAAATATGCGGATTGGTGATCTTCTGTTCGCGCACGTAGCTGTCGATACCGGACAGCAGAGAAGATTCATGCGCGTTCATGCTCGAGTAGACGAACACAATTCGGTCGAGCAGCAGCTTGCGGCTGCGATCCAGCCATGTGCCGGTCTTTCCTGAGAGAGCGATGATCTTGCCGCGCTCGCCGCGGGGCTTGTAGTAGCTCTCCACTTCGATCCAGTCGACCGCGGTGATATCTGGGTCGAGCCCTCGGATCGCTCCGTTGACGAGCACGAGGCCGTCCGGGATCTTCTTGAACTGCTCGGCAAAGGTCTTGCGCGAGATTCCATTCAGGCCGCGATAGATCGCGTACTCACTGTGCGTAGTGAGTCCCATGATTTCCTTCTCGATGAGATAGCAGGTGCCGAGCGTGCGGTGGATGAATTGCGGCCCGGTGACGGAGGTGATCCCGCGTCCGCTTTTCACTTCGTCCTCGATCGAGAGTCCGAGACGGTTGGCGCCGATCCAGGTCAGCAGGTAGGAGCAGCCTCCAAGCGGATTGCCTATGCGGAACACCTGCTTCGCTTCCAAGAGTCGCGCCAGCGTGCGGGAGGTCATCGACTTTCTAGTCGTGGGTGCGGACGTAGGCCATATCGCACGACCGATGTCCGTGTGTCGGACGTGGCCGTATCGATGCAGCAGGGTGAGGACTGCAAGTTCATTGTGGTGCGCACGAATGTGGTTATTCTTCATCGCAATTTTCATTTCGAAGGATGTACGGAAAAACGAACGCTTCTGTCGTCAACGGGGTAGTTCGCTGGGGTCGAGAACACTGGTTGTCGAGTGAATTGCTATAGTCAAATTGCGGCGGGACTTTCCGGTGCGCCCGTTTTCTTTGCAGAATCACTGGGATAGGAGAGTTCGTGCAAAGTGGGCGAGCGGACCGCTGAGGCGATAAAAGCCGGTGGAATAATTCCGGGTGGCGTCCTGCAAAACATCCTGTGGCCATGAAGGGTGTTTTATATGTTTTTTATCCCCAACGAGGCCCCTGCGGCGACGTCTTGGCGACAGTAGGCTCCGATTTATCGCGTCATGGAACACCGTCGGCAGGGTGGCTGGCAGGACTCGTCGACAGCCGGTGATCGCGAGCAACGTAATCCTCGCAAGACTCCTCTGTGGACGGCTTACGCATGCTCGACGAGCCCGCCCTGTAGCCGCTGAGGTCGGTCCTCGCGTCGCGGACGAATCTACTCCCGTTCCCCATAAGGACGGTTCGCGACTGGCATCACGTACTCGCTCTCTAGCCTCTGGAGCCGGTTCGGCGCGAACGGCCGATCCCGCCCTGTTCCCCATAAGGACGGTGCTCATCGAGTGGGGAGATCTCGCCCGTAGGGGTGCTTCGGGACGGGCGTGCTATCGCACTGGGGCGCGTGCTCCGCATGACGAGCGAGCCATCCATGACGGGTTCATCCCGTAGCGAGATTCTTATATGGACCTGCGGTGCTGTGGTCGGTTTCGGTATCCGAATCGCGTTCGAGTTTCGTTCGGGTCCCACTGCGTACTGCCGTGCTAGATTGGGATAAAAGGCGCGTTTTTATACCTACAGGCAGGATAGACGGACACAGAGGCGGGCTTACCGGTGCGATGCGTAGCAAACAGTGTGATGGGGCTCTCGGGTACTCGACCGGAACGGTCGGGAGGGGGACATCTCCGTGGTGCTCGCTCCGTGGTGAGCCTGAGGTTCACGGCGCGCGTGGTGGGGTGGCGGGGCTCCTGGACCATCGGTTCTGGCGAACCGGAGGGTGCGCGGTGAGCGGGGTGCAGGGTGATCTCGGGCTCGAGGGCTCGGGGAGCGCCGTGGGTACGAGCGCGGAGGGTGGTGCGGGGTCGGGCGCTGGGGCTGCGGCCGCGGCGAACGAGCTGATCGGCACGATCGAGAAGGTGGTGTTTCACAATCCGGGCAACGGCTACTTCGTTGCGCGGGTGTCGGTGCAGGGTGGTTCTGGACTGACCACGGTGGTGGGGTATGCGATGCAGATTGCCCCCGGGGAGCGTCTGACGGCGCGCGGGGAGTGGGTGACGAACGAGAAGTTCGGCCGGCAGTTCAAGGCGAGTGGGATCACGCGCGAGACGCCTCAGGATGGGGAGGGGCTCGCGAAGTACATGGCGAGCGCGCTCGATGGAGTAGGGCCTGAATTCGCCGCCCGCCTGGTGGCGAAGTTCGGCGCGGCGCTGCCGGAGATTATCGAGAAAACCCCCGAGCGGTTGCGCGAGGTTGAGGGGGTTGGGGCGAAGCGCGTGGCGGCGATCGTCAAGGCGTGGTCTGCCAAGGCGGCCGAGGCGAAGGGCCTGGCGTGGCTGTGCGGGATCGGGCTTTCGGTGAAACAGGCAAAGGTCGCGCAGCAGCTCTACGGAGAGAAGGCGCGCGCGGCGATCGAGATGAATCCGTATCGGCTTGCGGATGATCTGTCCGGGCTCGGCTTCCTGAAGGTCGATGTGATCGCGCGCAAGCTCGGGATCAAGTCCGACAGCGAGGAGCGGGTTGATGCGGCGATCCTCTACTGTGTGCAGCAGGCGATCGATGCCGGCTCGTGCGCGGTGAGCGCCGAGCGTGCGGCGCGTACGGCGCTGAAGATTCTCGGCCTGAGGGACGATCCGGCCAGTGCCAATGTCGTGCGCGAGGCGATCAAGCGGCTCGCGCAGAGTGAGCGGGTCGTCGTCGACTGGTCGGCGGGGGAGGTGTGTCTCTTTGCGCGCTGGGTGTACCAGGTCGAGCGCGAGGTGGCGGGCCTTCTCATCGAGCGACGAGAGGGCGCTTCGTACGTGCAGGTGAAGGATGTCTGGGCGGCAGTGGGGCGGGCCGAGGGCGAGCTCGGCATCACGCTCGATGCTCGGCAGCGGGACGCTGTGGCCCGGGCGCTCGAGAGCAATGTGATGGTGGTAACGGGCGGTCCGGGTACGGGCAAGACCACGTTGACCAAGGCGATCGTGCGCGCGTTCGAGCGCGTGCGGGTGTTCGATCATGGCGGTGCGGGCGGTGAGGGCCGGCGCTGCTCGGTGCTGGTGTGCGCGCCAACGGGCAAGGCCGCCAAGCGCGCGAGCGAGGCGATCGGGTGCGAGGCGATCACGATTCACCGTGCGCTCGAGTGGGGCCCGGCCGGGCCGAATCGCGATGCCGACAACCCCATCGAGGCCGATGTCCTGATCGTCGATGAGGTGTCGATGGTGGACGCGCCGCTGATGCGCGCGCTTCTCACGGCAATCCCGGACGGGGCGCGCCTGGTGCTCGTCGGCGATCGCGATCAGCTGCCCTCGGTGGGCCCGGGGCGGGTGCTCTCGGATCTCATCAGGAGCGAGGCGCTCCCGGTGGTGAAGCTCGAAGTGGTGTTCCGTCAGGCGCAGTCGAGTCAGATCATCGTCAATGCGCACCGGGTCAATCACGGCTCGCTTCCGCACATGGGAATGGAGGCGCTGGCCGGGGGCGGTGACTTCGGATTTCTCGTGGAACGGGAGACTGAGAAGGCGCGCGAGCAGCTGCTGGCACTCGTGGCCGGGATGCGCGAGCGCGGGTTCGACCCGGTGAAGGACTGCCAGGTGCTCGTGCCGATGCGAAAGGGCACGCTTGGGACCGATCAGCTGAACATCGAGCTGCAACGGCTGCTCAACCCCGGCCATCGGCTCTCGATCCCGTTCCAGAACGGGGTGCTGTGCAAGGGCGACAAGGTCATCCAGATCAAGAACAACTACCAGAAGGAAGTGTTCAACGGGGAGATCGGGTTCGTGCAGGAGGTCGATCCGCGCGATGGCAGCTGCTACGTGGTCTATGACGACGAGCGGCTGATCGGGTACACGCGGGAGGACCTCAAGGAGATCCGTCTCGCCTATGCGCTCACGATCCACAAGTCGCAGGGCTCGGAGTTCCCGGTGGTGGTGATGGGGATCGCCGGTGAGCACTTCGTGATGCTCAAGCGCAACCTCGTGTACACCGGCATCACGCGTGCCCGCAAGCTGATGGTGCTGGTCGGGGATGCGCGGGCGGTCGGCCGGGCGGTCAAGGACGACAGCATCGATGAGCGGCACAGCAAGCTTGCCGAGTGGCTCGCGGAGGCTGCCGGGGCGAGTGTCGAGGCGGTCGAGAAGATCGATGGCGACGCCTAGTCGACCTGCGTTTACTTAGAACAGATGAGGTGGTTTATGGTTCGCGAAGATTCGAGTGTTCACCCCAATCTCTCTCCGTCGCACGGGTCACTCCCCGGGTATCCGATGGCGGCTGGCGCGAGTATCACGCGGGAAGTTCCTCGCAAGCCGAGGGGTTGTGCTGCAAGCCTGTCGGTGTCGAACGTGTCGAGGGTCGCCGCGCTCATGGTGTCCTTGGCGGTGATGGGCGGGTGTGCCACGGGACGTCCGCGCGTCGTGCAGAAGCCTCCATGCTGGGCGCTCACCGTGAGGGAGTTCAATGTGCCGAAGAATCGTCAGAAGTCCGTGAAGGTGTGGGACGCGCACCCCATGCCCACTGGTTCGTGGCACTGGAAGGCGTACTCTCCCGATTTCGGCAAGCGGTCGTGCCGCCTCGCACCTGGCGCACGTGCCTCGCAGTGCGTACCGATCGCCTATCTCCAGGGCTCTGGGTACTATTGAGTCTTGCGTAAGTACGTGACGAGATCAAAACAGCTCCGCCTGTTTCCAGAATGCGGTCACGAGCGTGGCACGTCGTTGCATCGAGCGCAGGTTCCTCCGAGCGCGCTCGGCCAGGTCAATGAAGTTCGTGGCGCAGTAGTTGGGCATGGCGTGATGCTTGAGATAACCCCAGATGCATTCGACGGGGTTCATTTCCGGGGCGTAGGCCGGCAGACGCTCGAGCACGATGCGGCCACGCTGGGCCTCCACATGGGTGCGCACGAGCTTCGAGCGGTGGGCCTGCAGACCGTCCCAGATGATCAGCAGCTTCTTGCCGATCGTCACCTGCAGGGCTTTGAGAAATTCGACGATCTGGGGGCTCTTGATCGAGCCATTGAACAGGCGAAAATAGAATCGCCAGTAGCTGATCCCGGCAATCACCGACAGCTGCTTCCAGCTGAAGCGGTACTGCAGCACCGGCGTTTCACCCTTCGGAGCCCAGGTTCTCGCGCGACAAGGTCTCTCGGACAGACCCGACTCGTCTATAAAGACGATTACTCGGCCTTGTCGCGCAGCGATTTTTTTAGCGCGGGCCACCTCTTGGCTTTCCAGGTGCGGATCGCCCGCTCGTCGCGCTCGCGCGCCTGGCCGCTCGGCCGCTGCACGCTCCAGCCGAGCCGCCCGAGCAGCCGCCATACTGAGGAGGGCACCATCGAGACCGAGAATCTCTCCTCGATCAATCGCGCAATCCGCGGCAACGTCCACAGCTCCGTCGCAAATCCGGCTGCCAGCGACCCTGCCTTTAGCAACCGCACCAGCTCCTCGCGTTGCGATTCGGATAGCCGCTCCGGGCGCCCGAAGTGTTCGGCGCGACGTAGCGCCTTCAGTCCTCCCTGCTGGCGCAGCCTCTCCCAACGCATCACCGTCTGGCGCGATACGCCCACCCGACGGGCGACATCCGCTTGCGGCTGCCCCGCCGCCAGCAGCCTCGCTCCGTGCCGTCGACGCCGCTCGAGCTCTTTGCGCTTCTGTGAGTGCCTCATCAGTACTCCGAATGTAACCATTCCGGGTACTTGGACCGCAAGAAGCGGAAAAAGTGTCACTCACTTACGCAATTCTCAATAAATGAACTCCGAGATCGATCAACTTCGCGGGTCGGCCGAACTCGTTGTGTTGCCCAGGAATCTGGCTGGACCCTCACCGCGCCACGCGATAGTGGCGCTCGGGGTGCTCTTCTTGGCGCAGGTGAGCGGGTGCGCATCGGTGCGCACGCGCATCGCAGGCGGGCCGTTCGCGGTGGTCACCGCACGGGCACTCGGGACGTATTCGAAGTACGTGACGGTCTGGGATGAGCGCCAGGCGCCCGATGGCTCGTGGCACTGGAGGGCGAGCTCCGGCCACGGACATGAGTATCTGTGCACGCTCGCGAAGGGCGCGAAGACCGCCCAGTGCGGCGGGTATTACTTCGATAACGGCCTCGATCCTCTGCAGGGCTAAGGGATGGAGGTCTCAGCAGGAATCTCCACCCGCCGCGGCAGGCACAACGCCAAGCCCGTGACGATCGACGGGGTGCGCTACCCGAGCATTTGCGCTGCGGCGCGCGCGTTCGGGATCGATCACAACCTCGTGATCAGCCGGCTGCGCCAGGGCTGGCAGCTGCGCCGCGCGCTTACGCGTCCAAAGGTGAGCGGCCATCGAAGCGCGCAACCGGTTACGGTGTATGGAACGAAGTACCGAAGCGTGCAGGCGGCATGCGCGGCGCTGCGCGTTCGGTATTCGGCGGTCTCGCAGCGTCTCAGGAATGGCTGGGATATCGAGGCGGCCGTCGAGGCGGTGAAGACCCCGCGCACGGCGGGCGGTGAGGTCAAGGTCCTGATCATCATCGAGGGGCAGTGCCACGAGTCGCTCGAGGCGGCGGCGCGTGCGCGTGGACTCGATCCGAGTGTGGTGCGAGGGCAGATCGCCTCGGGCTGGACGCTCAAAGAGGCACTGAGCGTAGCGGCAGGACACCCCAGCAGGGCGGTCGATGTCACGTTTCGCGGTCAGCGGTTCGAGAGCATCGAGGCGGCGGCGGCCGCGTTCGGTGTGAGCGCGGCGAACGTTCTGGCGCTGCGTGGCAGAGGATTGAGCGCCGCGCAGGCCATCGAGGAACTCCTGATGCGCGAGCGCGAGCGGGATGAGCGGCTCACGCGGCGCGAGCGGTTCAAAGACCGCGTGCGCAGGGAGGGCTATGTGGGGCCGGACGGGGTCGAGTTCCGAGGGGTGAAGTACTCCACACTCGCGGCGCTCGCCGACGCATTCGCAATCCGCCCGGTCACGCTGCGCAACCGGCTGCGGCTCGGATGGACGCTCGAGCAGGGCGTTGGGCTTGCCGAGCCGCCAAAGCTCGTGCGCAACATCAAGGAAGTGACTGTCGGTGGGCAGGTGTTCGCGAACATGAGTGAGGCCGCAAGGCACTTCGGGGTGTCCTGGTCGGTCGCGCGCTATCGGTTACAGGTGGGCGCATCGCCCGAGCAGGCCTTCGGCCTCGAGCCGTTCGAGGCGCGGCGCGGGTGGGGAAAGCCACTCGTTGTGGCAGGCGAGCGGTTTGGATCCCTCAACGAGGCGTGCCTCAGATTCAAGAAATCGCCCGGGCTCATCACCCGCAGGCTGCAGCGGGGAGAGACCCCGGAGCAGGCCTTCGAACTCGAGCAGCCCTCTCAGGAGAATGCCGCGGTGGTCATCGCCGGTCACCGGTTTCGATTCCTCGCCGAAGCGGCCCGGCACTACGCGGTGCCGTACGCGAAGCTGCGCTACCTCATCGAGAAGAAGGGCATCGAGCCGATCAAGGCGGTGCGGATGGCGCGGGGGACCGCGGGCTGACGCGTGGACTGAATCAATGGGTGCAATAGCGGTGCTGATCGGGCTCGCGCTCGCGGTGAGCGTGCTCGTTGTCGTTCACGAGCTCGGGCACTTGGCCGTGGCCCGGTGGTGCGGGATCAAGGTGGTGAGGTTCTCCATCGGCTTCGGGCCGACGCTCTTTTGCTGGCCGGTGGGCCGGGACCCGGTGCGCTGCGTGGTGAAGCTGATCCCTCTCGGCGGGTTCGTGCAGCTGCTCGATGAGCGTGCTTCGGCGGTGAGCGCAGAGGAGCTGCCGCGCGCATTCACCCGCGTGCACCCGGCAAAGCGTCTCGCCACACTGGCGGCGGGCCCGGCGGCGAATCTCTTGCTCGGGATCCTCCTGCTCGGGCTCCTTCTCTGGCACGACGGAGCGGTGCGCATGCGCCCGATCGTCGGGCAGGTCGCCCGCGGTTCGATCGCCGCGCGCGCGGGGCTTCGCAAGGGCGATGTGATTGAGGCGGTCGGGGTGAGGGCGGTGCGCACCCGCGGTGAGGCCCGGGCACGGATCGTCTCGACCCTGCGATCGCGCGGCGTGGTGCGGCTCACGGTCAGCACCAACGGGTCTTCACATCCGGTGATGCTGAGCGTCCCTGCCGAGGGCAGCCGGAGCACGCTCTCTCGTCTCGGCGTTCGCTTCGCCGCGGTGCGCATAGCGGCGAAGATCGCGCGGGTCGTACCCGGCGGGCCTGCGGCCAAGGCGGGGCTCGAAGCGGGCGATCGGATCGTCTCGATCGATGGGCATCCCGTGCACACCTGGCCGGCGCTCCTCGAGCGCATCCGGCCGTTGCCCGGGAAACTCGTGCGCCTCGGGGTGCTGCGCGGGCGGCACGTGCTCACGCTGCCGGTGCGCATCGGGCGGCAGGTGATCGGCGGACGGGCGGTGGGGTCGCTCTGGGTGCGCGCGGCCGCTCCTGTGACGCCAATGGGCTGGACGGTGCGTATCCGTTACGGTCCGCTCGATGCGATCGGGGGCGGGGCTCGAATGGCCTTGCGGCTCGCGGTGCTCGAAGCGCGGGCGGCGTGGAATCTCATCACGCTGCGCTCTTCGGTGCGCGATTTCGCCGACGCGAGATGGATCGCGGCGCTCTCGGGCGGGGCCGCCGGCGACCGTGGCTCGTTGCTCGCGTTTCTCGCTGAGATCTCCCTCACGCTCGGCCTGGTGAACCTGCTGCCGGTGCCCGGACTCGATGGCGCGCAGCTGCTCTTTGAACTCGCGCAGTGGGTGCGGGGTATTTCCGAAGAACATTCGGAAATGTCCGTCGCAGGGCGGTTGCCGGGTAACGTAGAGTGCGGGCGGGCGCCAGGCGATCGGCCGGCTGCGCGTAAGTGATCGAGAGGGGAGGAGGAATGCAGGCGGCGGTGAGCGGCGCTCGTGCCTTTTGGCCTGAGCCGATGGAGGCCGGACGGATCTACAGCCAGGCGAGCGGCGGTGACGCTGTGGTGTGCGGCCGGGCGGGAAGTCTCTACGAGACGCTCACGGCGCGGCGCGCGGCGGGCTCTGCAGCATCGGCAAACACGGCTCTTCGCCCCGGGCGCGCGGTGTTCGTGCTCATCGGGCTTGCGCATCGGATCGTCGAGCTCGACTCCTCTGCCGAGCGCGAAGCGATCTGTGCTCGCCTGTCACGATATCGATGATGCGCTGAAGGTGCTGCCCGGACTGCCGGAGCATACCCCGGTGGCGCTCAGCGGCACGGCCCGGCCGCTGTACCAGGCGCGGCTCACCCTCGATCCGAGCGCGCACGATCCGGTGTTCGGCCCGCTCGTGACCGATGAACTCGCGCGCTCGAGGGAGGTATGCGGACTTGCGCGTGCGAGTCACGGCGCGGTGCTCGCGCGACGTCTCATCGAGATCGTCACGGGCGCATTTCACGTCAAGGCGGGGCCGGCGCTCGTGCGCGAACTCGCAGAGGGAGCGATGGCCCGGGCCTCGGCGTACGGGAAGATGGTCCCGTTCCTGCATCGGGACGGGGCGGACGATGCGTTCGTGGCGCCGTGCGCATGGGCCTACCGGCTCACCGAGACGAAGTTCACGCTGCGCTTCGGGTACCGGGTGCTCGCCGTCGATCGGCATCCGGGCGCACTCGATGCGCACTTCAGCCGCCACCAGGCAGGCGGCGGGGGTGTGCCGGGCGGGCTGACACGCAAACTCAACTGAGCCGCGGCGGCCGCCGAGCACCCTCAGTACGTGTGGCCCAGCTCGTTGGCGGTCTCAGGGTTCACGGTCGTGAGCCTCGTGAGGCTGCATTGACCGTCCGCCAACGTGCCTCGGCCGGGAACGTTCCACTCTACGAGCCCTACGTGATCGGCGCCGACCGGGAAGTACGACCTACCCAGATCCTGCCGGGTGAAGCGGTAGGTCACGGTCCCCTTGCCGTGGTTTTCGAAGACCTGTGAGTAGGCGACCCTCGCCAGGCAGGTATACGTGAACCGATGGGGGCCTACCCCGAGCTGGACATCCTCGTCCTTCGGCCCGACGGGCCGCCCATCAACGCTCGTAATCGACACATCCCAGAAATGCACGAGCGGAGCATTCAGGTCCGGAGCGAAGTCGCTGAGGTAGACCGTCACCACTTTCGCTGTCGGCTGCGGCGGCGCTCCATTCAGGGTCATCGTTTTATCGACGATCGTGCAGCCGGCCAGGGCGGCGAAGGACAGGAGCACCAGAGGGTAGAGTTTGTGTCGCATGTTCATTCTTTCCTGTTGTGATGTCGACGGCGCGCTTAGACTCATTCCAAACAAGGCCGCGCAACTCTCGGCATTGCAAAGGTATCGGCGCGGCTCAGATCAACCTGAGCGCACTGCACAACTCTTGCGTTCAACGTGACATCTGTCACATCATAAGGGGCGTTGCACCGCGCCGGGAATCGGGATCTCGTCGTGGTCGAGGACCGATCGGCGGTCCCAGCCGATCTCGAGTCGCACTCCCGGCGGCATCACCCACAGGTGGTATTGGTTCGCGGTGTCGACCAGGCGCGCTTCGGCCGGATAGAGCTCGAGGCCCTCGCGCTCGGCGCGAGGGGCTTCATACATTCGTCCCCGGGGGCTTCGGCACCAGATACCAGCGCTCGACGCCCGGGGGCGGAGCGGGGGCATCCGGCAGATCCTCCTCGCGCACGAGCCTCGCGCCCTCTTTGATCGTCGCCGCCACCCTTTCGGCCAGGCGATCGCGCGCAACCTCGGGCGAGGTAGTGCGTTCGAGGTCGCTCGAGTAGGACACACCCTCCGGTAGACACTCATCGGTATCGATCGCGGCCGGCACGATGTCGAACCAGTGCGGGTAGGCCGGCGCCGGTCGACCCTCGCGGGTATGACAGCTGATCTCGAGCAGGCGCACCGGTGCATAGTCGGCGGGCAGCTTGATGTCAAGGCACTCATCGAGGGTGAGCGTCCCTGAGGCATCGAGGGCGCCCTGCGCGAGATGCAACGTGACGTCATCGGAGAGCTGCTCACGGAAAGCGGCGAACCAGATCGCGAGGCGGGGATCGTCCTGCGGGCGACCCTCGATCGATGGGAACCCGTAGCCCTTGTGCGCGCCGAAGAACCCGTTTCGCACGTGTGCGTAGTGGGCCAGGGAGAGCTCGAGGAGCGAGAAGGTGCGGTGGTCGGCGACATCACGCATGAAGCGCTCACGCGCACGGCCGCGGTCGGCGTACTCGCCGATGAACTCCTCGCGCAGCGCGGTGGCCTCGATCTCACTCGGGGCGAGGCGGTAGAGCAGCGCATGCGGGGCGCTCGTGCCGACACAGAGATAGCGCACGCCATGGGTCTGCCGCCCGTGTTTGCGCAGGACCCCGAAGGGGATCACGAGCCAGGGGTTGTGCACGAGTCGCGAGTGGCGCGTAGCCTCGCGGCGCAACGTGCGCCAAGTCTCGAGCAACGCCCGGTAGCGCTCGGGCGAGAGCGGGGCTGCCAAGGGAGCGAGCTGCTCAGCAAAGCCCTCCACCCGCTCCAGGCACTCGCGCTTGTGCGCGAGGGAGCGAAATGCGCTCGGGTGCTCTACCCAGTCCGCCGCACCCGGCCACTCTTTCAGCGTGGTCTCGCCGGCGGCGACCGTCGGCAGGCTCGCCCAGCGGTCGGATTTCACCGTGAACACTCGCTTGCCGCGCTCGAGCGTCAGGCGATGCACCCAGGCATGAGGCTCGAGCCGGTCATCGCGCTCGGACTCGCGTGGTGCAGCATAGAGCACCGGCTTTGCCCGCCCCGAGAGCACGAGACGCAGGGGAGTGAGCCCGAGCGCCGCGGCGAGGGATTCGGTTTCCTCGAGAAGCCGATTGCCGCTTCGGGCGAGCACGAACATCTGATCGAGGAGCGCACGCCAAGCCGCACCACCCTGACTCTCGGGCCCGGGCAGTGCTTTGCCTCCATTCACTGCGCGCCAGGCAATCACCGCCTGGTCGATGAGATCCAACGCCTCCTTACCCGAGGCGAGATTCGCGGTGGTGAGCGCCTCGAGGAGCGCTGCGCGGGCGGGGGCCTCCTGTGCACGTTCGGCCTCGAGATGGGCGAGCGCGTGCTTGAAGAAGCGGATGTAGTAGACGTGATCGCGCCGCGCCTCTCGGCTGTGCAGGTAGCCGGCGATCTCCTCGGGGCGCACTGCATCGAGGCACAGGTGCGTCAGGATGTCATCGTAGCTGTAATCGTCACGGAAGGCCGTGAGGTCGACGCGGCAGTTGAAGCGCCGATCCTTGTGTGAGGTGTATGAGTAACCCGACACTTCGGTGTCGACGCAGATCGATTCCCCCTCGCGGTAGGCGATCGCAAGGTCAATGCTGCGCCCGGGGGTGTAGCGGCGCTCGAATCCGCGGCCGCTCGAGTCGCGAAAGCACGCCCCTGGGGCGGTCGTGGGATTCATCAGCCCGTGCCAGCTGCACAGCACCCGGCTGCCTGAGCGCAGGTAGCCATTCTTCTCGGCAATCCACTGACGCAGCGGTTGGCGGTCCTCGGCGAGTACCGAGCGGCCCTCATCGCAGAGGAAGTTCAGGTGCGCGGCCTGGAACTCGAGTGAGACGAATTCGAAGGAGGCGGGCCCAGGGTAGAAGGTGCCGAAGAGCTTCAGGCGATGATCGAGCCCGCAGATCAGCAGCAGGAAGCGCTTGTAGTGCAGCGCGTGCGCTTCGTGCACGGCGAGCTTGTCGGTGTAGGCGAGGTCCTCGAACTTGATCTCGCGCCCATCGATGCCGCGGAAGACCCGGTCCTGCTCATCGACGGCCGGGAAGAGCCGTGCGGCGCCGAGGTGGCTCTCCACCGGAGAGAACACCCGGTGGATATTCGCCCCGTTTCGCACCAACAGGAACACCTTTTTATTTTCCCGGTTGCGTACGGCATTGTCCCACTTGTCGCCGTAGTCGATGTCGTAGCGCGTCGTGGCCATCACGAGCACGCAGCGCTCGGTGGGGAAGATCTGGCGCACCAGGCTCTCGTTCTCGCGCAAGGCTTCGAAGAAATGGCCCTCACGGGAGAAATCGAAGTCCGCGCCGACGTCAACCCAGAGCGCGAGTTCCTCACACATGACGAGCTTGCGCTGCACGATGGTGAGCGGGATATCCTCGCGGGCCGGTGCGCCCTCGGCGATGGTGTCGACCTCGACCCCTTTGCCGACGTAGAGATCGAGCGAGGCAATCCCCTGCATCAGCTTATCGACGTAATTGCGAACGTCCTCGGTTTGGGCGAGCGCTGCGGCCGCCTGCTCCTCGAAGAACGGGGTGAGCTCGGAGAGCGTCTCTGCGATCTCGCCCGTCTTTTCCTTGATCCACTTCGCCTTCAGAGTCGCGATGCGATGCTCGCGCTGGGCGACCTGGCGTAGCGCCTGGATACGCTCGGGGCTGACCCCACTCTCGAGCGCTCCTTTGAGCGAGCCTCGGGAGACACTCACGAGATCGGAGGTTTGCGATGCCTGCGTCACAAGCGCCCCGGCCGCGGGCGTCACGGCCGCCGGCGCCGGCGGCGAGGACCTGGGGGTGGGCACGTCTTCGTCTTCCGCCGCTTCCTCATCCTCATCGTCCGGCGGGGTGCTCTGCTCGCGCAGACCCTCCTCGATGTACCCGGCCAGGCGCGCAGGATCGTGCTGACCGGCGACGAGCTCGTTCTGCAGCTCGCTGATGTGGCCCTGGATCTCGGCGACCTCCGCGGCGCGTACGCGCTCGTGGTCCGGTTCGAATTCGAACTTGTCGAGGAAATCGGGCACGCGGAAGCGATGCTCGTCGTAGCGGAACCAGGTCTCTTTCACCGATCCGTCGCTCTGCGGGATCTCGAGATGGGTCTGGGTGCCGATCTTGCTCGGGTGCGGGCGCAGGATCACCGTGTGTGGGCGGTCATCGGCGAAACGCAGTGACTGCAGCAGCAGTACCTCGCCGGCCTCGATGCCTTGCTCTGGAATGGCACACCGGGCGCGCCAGTAGCGCCCCGGCTGCAGCGACTGGAAGCGCTCGATGCGGGCCGGCTCGGCCGGCGGCGCGACTGCCACGTGCTTGGGGCTCATCGGCGGGTTACTGCGAGCCCAGCCGGATCCTGGCACCCGAGGCCGACGGCTTGAGCCACATCATTCGCCGTGGCATCGAGCACGATGCGCTCGACCCGCGGGTGATTGATCCAGGAGCCGATCGGGCGGCACGAGCGCTCCTCGAGGACGACGCCCAACCCGATCACCCATACCGCCTTTCCGAGCGCGAGCGCTGCGCCGACCTCAATGAGCGCCCCCTTCAGGGGGAAGTCGCCGGCTTCGACGTAGAGCACCAGCCGGTCGCAGACCTCGACTGCACCCAGGATCCGCGCCCAGAGATCAGCGAAATCCTCCGTTTCGCCCTCTCCTGCCTCATCGATCCAGGACGAGATGATTCGCGCACCGTGCCGATCACGCAGGTCGCGCCACAGCGCGGCGCGAGCGGGGATTGAAGCCCTCGAGGCGACGTAGATCTTGAGGGGGCGGGCATCGGTGGCGCCATGCTGCGGCACCTGCTCGTCCGGCTGCGCCGGCGCACCGGCCGGGGTCAGACCCACCCTACGTGCATTCACTGAGCTCCTCCCGCCTCGTTTATCCAGCCGACAGTTTTATTTTATCTGGCTGGATCGCGGGAGACGCCGCAGGTTGCCGAACCGGATTCGGATTCAACGCGGTGAGGCTGTGTTTGCTGAATGCGGCTCAGACTTGCCGTCGCACCTACGCGGCATCCCGGTACTCACTCGCGGACATGAGTTCCGCGTACCGGTCGTGAATGCTCGGTACATCGAGGTAGCTCGCCTTGATACCCAGCAGGTCGCTCACCTGGGATCGGACGCTGGCGAGAAGCGCCGCCTCCTCGTCGGTGAGCATTCGCGTGGGCCAGCCTTTCACGTACATCATCTCACGAGAGAGTTTCTTTTCGAGTGCTACGCGCCGGGCGGCTTTGCCCTTGGCAAGGCCGAACGCGGCTCGCGCCGACTCGCTCAGCAACTGCGGAGCTATGTCCCCGAGCCACTTCGAGCCCTGGAATGCAAATGTGCTCGCTGTCTCCAGCGTCACCATGCGCCGGTACAGGTCATGCGATTCTTCCGCGGCCGCGGCCGCGAGGAGATCCGCCTGCTTCGACATGATGCAGAACCGGCAAGAAACTCTCGACATCCCCAGTTCAGTGTACGCCTGGTGCACGGGCAGCCCATTTGCTGCGATATAGGCGAACACGTCAGCTTGTGTCCAGTCCGAGATCGGCCGCCAGGAGATCGCGCGGCCATCGGACTCCAGGGTCGCAATGGTCCCCCGTGCGCGCGCGGCGCTCTCCTCCCGGCGGACGCCCGTCACATTCAAGAACTTCCGCGGGCCGAACCGCCGACGAAGCTCCGCGGAGATGAGGTGGGTCTTCAACTCCGAGGTGCAAAAGCGCATGGAGGGTGTGGACCACGGTAGGACAAGCGTGACGGTTTCGAGCGCGGCGTAGCGGCGCTTACTCGATTCCCATCGCGACTCCCACCGGTCCATCAGATCTCCACTCTTTCGGCGGACCACAATGAGCTCGACGCCGAGGTGCCTGGCTAGTCGTTCACACACAGGGCGGGACTGGTCCCACTCGACGACTCCCAAGTCACTGTGGATCAGAATCCGAGGGCCCCTGTGCCCCGCCGCATCCAGGTGGGCGAACACCGCAAGGGCTGCCGCCTGACTGTCCTTTCCCCCGGAGACTCCAACAGCCACGGGCGCATCGGCGGCAATGAGCGTGTCGACCTCGAGAGTCGATGCGACCGGCACCGCAGGCGGCAGAGTGGATCTCTTCACACAGTCCCCGTCGCGGGGAGGTCCTGAGCCAGCCGCGCGTACTGCTGTTCCTTCTCCCTCGAATAGAAGCCCTGTCCCGTGACCTCCTCCCATAGCTGGCGGGCCGTGCTCATCGCAGCCTCGAGCCGGCGCTTGTGGGTAAGGCCCGAGGCGCTGAAGGCCGGGCTGTCGTAATACCCTGGGCAGCCCAGGCCGTGGTCCAGCCGAATCGCCATACTGACGAGCAGCCCCACCGGCGGGGTTGCGTTCGTTTCAGGCGGTACAGCCTCGGCCCGCGCGGGCAGCGCGGCAGTGGAGCACTTCGCGAGCCGGTCAGTCAGCGGTCCGATTTCCCGCAGTATCACAAGAGAGGGGCGCGTGCCGCCGACATCCTCTGACTCGCAGTCAACGGCATTGCACAGTTCGCTCGCGAGCTCGGCGATGCGCTCGAGCGTCTCGAGTCGGTCATTCGTGGAGGCCTGCGCGGAGCACTCCGGCCGATTCCCCCAGTGCTGCCCGGCGGGAGCCCCACACCCAAGGCAGCGGCCTTCAGTGCGGCGTTGGCGTTGGCGCTCGAGGTAGGAGAGGCCCGCGGCGGTGAGGAAGTCATCGTCGGCGATCAGTCCATTGACCGCGTCCTGGATGAGCATCTGCTCGCGCTCGTTCGGAGGGTAATCGCCCGTGTTGCCGTTCGCATCCTCGGCATCGCGAAGCTCGTAACCCTCGACGTACGCGTCCGCGAGGGCCTGCATCGCCTGCGCTGCGCTGGAGCCTGAAGAGTGCGGTCGGTTTGCAGTTGAGGTCGACATCGATCCCCCGCTATTGTTTCGACACACTCTGTGGGTACAGAAAGTGAAGGGTAGCGACGAGCGCAACCAAGAGACTGACTCCGAAGAAGGTGATCGCGGAGACGGGGTGTACCCAAGAAAGCGAATTCGGTAGAAGAAACCCGTTCTTCCCGTCAAACGCCATATAAATGACGCCGTTGCCGGCCATGAGGGTAATCCCGAGGGCCGCTTCCGAGAGTGGTCGGCGCTGAAGGCGATGGAGAGCTATGACGTACGCCGCAGTGGTTATGAACGTAGCCGCCACATCGCCAAACACTGAAGTGGACCCGAAGAGTGTTGCGAGACCTTGCGTGGTCTCGCTGGCCACGAACAGAATCAATAGCACTACCCACATGGGTCCTCCAAAGTCTTAACAATCCGCACAAGCGACTGACGACGCTCATGTGGCTTTGGCGTGACTCCAGCCCGTGGCTCGTGCTCGGGGTAAAGTGAACGGATCAATGGTGTTCCTCGAGGCGCTCGCGCCGCCCGGACGGGTCTGTGCGATTTCGTGCGACACGGCAGTCGCTCAGTGAGTCCTGCGGAATGCGAGAGGGGGGCCAAAGATGCCGCGGTCCGGGCTGGTGAAGACGATCCGCTCCGGCCCTAGCTGCGTCAAGGTGAACGTCGCTTCCGGTAATTGCGTGAGATGTCCCTTGAGTTGCGCGCCTTCGCGGGTTAACTCACACACTGCGACTTTAACCCAGGTGAGGCGTGCCCCAACAAATACTGCCCGTTGCTCCACCATTGTGTAGTGGCCTTGCCCCTGGTTCGTGATGATCAGGCGAGGCGTGTCCCCGCGTGCCACGATCCATTTCCCAGTGAAGCCGCTGGCGTGCGCGCACCCGACGAGGGCTACGGCGGTGGTGGCAAGCATCAAGCGTTTAAGTTTCAACTCCGGCCCTCCCCGGTGGATTTCGCTACTTGCTCTCATGATACGAGAAAACGGCGAATTCTCTGCGGGGAGTTCCTGAACGGCGTTCGAATTATCGGCATGCCTCGGCAGTACCGAGTCACTAGACTGAATGCCAACATCACAATTTGTGCAGGGGTCGGAATGACTGCATCTTCACATATTCTCGGCTCAGCGCCGATTCATGTGCGCATCGACGGACGTGATGTTCGGCTCACGCTTGCGGAGGCCAAGGTGCTGCAGGCCGGGCTCGGCCGCGCGATCGCAAAGGTCGAGCGGTTCGAACGCGGGGTCGAGGGCATGATCTCGCGCTCAGCCGCCGCATCGTCCAGCGGTGCCGTGGTCCGATGAGCGATGCGGCACTATCTGCGTCTCGCGGCCGCGGCGTTCATGCTCGTGACGCTTGCGGGGTGGGTGCTGGCGATGCTCGTGGCCATGGGGTTCGCGGTACGCAAAGCGATCAAGAAGGGGTTTCGCAGCGCGCTGTGACGGAGAGATGACTGAAGAGGAGTATCGGGAGCTCGAGCCGCTCTACGAGCAGGCAAAGCAGGAGATACCCACCTGGGGCTCCATTACGATTTCGACCGTGCGGCGGAGCTACCGGCTCGGATACAACCGCGCCCCATCTGTTGAAGCAACTGTTTATAGGTGATGCCGAGCCGCTCTGCCTCAGCGAGCCGCTCTGCCTCAGCTTGCAGAAAGAAACTCTTGCCCAGCCTCGATTGACCGCAAACCATCGTGATATAGGTGTGGCCCTCTTTGGTGACGGAGTAAAGCGGGTTTGTCATTGGTATAGATCTCGTGATCGGGATTGCTAGAGAGAACTCTTCCAGATCCGGGAATGCCGGTGTTTCTGCTGGCGGTGAGCCGTATCGGAAGGGCGCGGATGAACGTACGTAGCCGCTCAAGCTCGCCGTCAAGCTCGCAGTTCGGACACTGACGCCGTAGCCGACCGTGGACGCATTGATTCGAGGCCGGCGCGTCGATCATTGGCGCTAGTTTGCGCATCCCCTGACATACGCAGTGCGGTCACCCACTGCTTTCCATGGCGCGGTCGATTGCCTCGCGCAGCGTGTCCGCGGGAATGATCCGGACGTTACCACTGTGATCTGGCCAGACAACCCACTTTCCCGCCGAATTGCGCTGGATGCTTGCCGCGGCGCGCTCAAGGAAGTCGATCCGCTTCTTGTCGGTATTGAGGGTGTTATCGTCCGTCCCTGTCAGCAAGTATGCCTCCGTGCAGTTCAGTACTGACGCAAGCTTACTGAACGTGGCATTCCGGATGTCCCTAATCGTCCCCGTCTCCCATTGGGAAACAGTCGCCTTCGTAGCGCCGACGAGCTTTCCGAGGGCTGTTTGCGACCATCTTTTCTGTTTGCGCAGCGCGCGGATTCGCTCGCCCTTGCGTTTGTCATCGAGCACCTTTCGCAGCGACGCCCTGGGGCGCAGATGCTGTTGTGGATTCGTCAGAGCCATCTCGGATCTCCTGGCGCGCGCCCATTGTGCGGGCGGTCTACCCTTTTACTATAGCGGTTGTGGCGCGATCCGATGTGCGGGTTTCCGAAGGCCGTTCGAATTATCGGCGCGCCATGGCAGCGTCGAGCCACTAGACTGGCTGCGCAAACCGCAATTGGCGCAGACGCCGACCTGATTTTCCACAGGAGAGGTGACTCATGTCTCCCGTAGACTCCACCGTCGATCCCAATCCTCCCCCGTCTCCCTGTTCGTTCCTCGAGTACCTGGAGGCCTGCGAGCCCCGTCTCGATGACAGCATGGCGAGTGAGGTGCTGCAGGAACTCAAAGTGCCCGAGAAACTTGCGCGGCAGGTGGAAAGCGAGATCCGGTTCGCATGGGAGGAGACCCGTCTCTCGTCCGATCACGCCGCGCACGAGCATGTCCTGCAGCAGGCGTATTCGCTTGCGCGCGAGATCGCCTCCAGGGCGTTGTGGGATCACTCCGAGGACGTTGGGCGGTTGCCCGGCAGAGTGATGAGGGATAGCCTGAGAAGGCGCGCTGGCCGGGAATCGGGCGAGCGATGATATCTTCGTCGAATAGAGCCCACGACTTCGATTTCGCGCGCGATCCCGTCACCGGATCGCTCGTGACGTTTCCTTCCCAGGGAGTCGCTCTAATAGGCGGTTCCGCATCGGGCAAGTCCGTGCTCATGCGGCGGTTCGCGCGCCAGTATGCCCTGAACGGAGGGGGCTTCATCGTGCTGGATCCGAACGCCACCTCCGGGGACACGAGGGAGCGATACCTGGGCATCATGAGGGAGGCTGGGCGAGAACGCGAGTTCTCCACCATTGATTTCAACAGTCGCGAAGCGGTACGGGAGGTCTCCGAGAACACGGACCGGTACGGGTTCCCGTTCCTGAACTCTGTCAAACTGCAGGTGCGTCTCAGGGAAATCCTTGAGAGCAACAGCTGCATGCTGGTCTGCCTGCCCGCCGTGCATCCTCCCGCAATCAATCAGGCCCTCTACGGCGTGATTTTCGATGACCTGGCCGTTTCGCTGAAGGAGCGCGCGGCGCGGGGCGAGAACGGCGGGCCGTTCTTTGTCGGTCTGGACGATCCCTTCCCTCCGTATGCGGCGAAATACGCGGCGGAGGACCTGGGGAAAGTCCCCGACGCTGCTGAGGAGGCAGGCATCGGTCTGGTGTTCGCGTCACCGGCGGCGGATCGCTTGACTGAGTCGTTCCGAACGAAGGTGGTCCTCGGACCTGTCCGGGACAGAGACATCGACGACGTCTGGGCGTTGCTCACCCACTCTGCCAATGATGCCGTTGCCGCGTGTGATATCCCCACTGTCTTGCGCTCGCTGAAGCCCCGAGAGGCCCTGGTCGCCGATGCACATTCCTTGAAGCGGGTTGAGATCCCCCTGTGGACGCCGAATTGAAGAACACGGCCTCGCAAGCGAACGGCAGGAGGATCGACCCGACCTGCATGAGCTACTGGTTGCCGCGGCTCGAGGCGGCCGACCTTCCGGTGCCGCGCACCCTGATGGTACCGATGTCCCGCGACGCCTACCGCGATGTGTTCAACCTTTTCGACGGCAAACCCCTCGAGGGCCCGGCGAACGCATTCCTTCGGGAACTCGGCGCGGCAGCAACCGAGATTGGCTACCCCGCGTTCCTGCGCACCGGGATGACCTCCGGTAAGCACAGCTGGTCGAGGACCTGTTACCTCACCGATCCGGCGCGGCTGCTCGAGCATGTGGCGAACCTGGTGGAATTCTCAGAGTGCGTCTCGTTCGTTGGGCTCTCCTGTGAGTGGTGGGCGGTGCGGGAACTCCTGCCGACGATGCCGCGCGCGGTCTGCCCTCGCTACGAGGGCATGCCGGTGTGCCGCGAGTTCCGCTGTTTTGTCGCGGACGGTGAGGTGCGCTGCATGCACCCGTACTGGCCGGCGGAGGCGCTCGAGTGGGGCGGCGTCGAGGATCCGGAGGCGGTGGCGACGCGGCTCGCGCAGTGCCCGGATGAGCGGGACGTTCGTGCGCTGGCGGCACGCGCAGGAGCTGCGGTGGGCGGGGCATGGTCTGTCGATGTGCTCGAGACGCGCCGCGAATGGTTCGTGACCGACATGGCCGAGGCCGGGAATAGCTGGCACTGGCCGGGGTGCCCGAATGGGTGAGAACTCCCGTATCGAGTGGACCGAGCACACGTTCTCGCCGTGGTGGGGGTGCACCCGGATCTCGCCTGCCTGCGATCATTGCTACGCCGCGACGTGGGCGAAACGGACGGGGTTCCCGTGGCTCTGGTCCGGTGAGCGGCGGGTCTTCGGTGATAAGCACTGGAGAGAACCGCTGAAGTGGAATGCGCGGGCGGCGCGCGAGGGTACGCGGGCGAGGGTGTTCTGCGCCTCGATGGCCGACGTGTTCGATACCGATGCGCCAGAGGGGGCGCGCGAGCGTCTTTGGGCGCTCATCGAGGCGACGCCGGCGCTCGACTGGCTCCTGCTCACGAAGCGCATCGGGAACGCGGTGCGGATGCTGCCGGAGGCCTGGCTCAAGCAGCCGCGGCCGAACGTGTGGCTCGGGGCGACGTTCTGCAACCAAGCCGAGGTCGATCGGGATCTCGGCAAGCTGATTGCGGTGCCGGCCGTGATCCACTTCGCATCGTTCGAGCCGCTGCTCGGGCCGATTGATCTCGGTGGAGCTGAACTGGCGCGCTGGCTCGATTGGACGATCGTAGGGGGCGAGAGCGGCCCGCACGCCCGGCCGATGGACCCTACCTGGGCGCGCTCGATGCGCGATCAGTGCGTTGAGGCGCGCGTGCCTTTTCTGATGAAGCAGTGGGGCGAATGGCTGCCGGGCGAAGTCTTCTCGAAGGAGATCGACGGGACGGCGCATGGCGGGTTCTGCCGGCATCAGGATGGCACCGAGGACGTGCATCTCGGGGCACAGGACCACTGGTGGAGCGGGGACGCGTTCGGCGGGGTGCTGAGCTCGAAGGTGGGCAAGCGCGTGGCTGGGCGGCTGCTTGACGGGCGTGTCTGGGATGAGACCCCGCACTTGAGAATATCGTCACAGTGATGCGCTCTCCGCACCACGAACATGACCAGCCTAACACGTAGTTTCCAAGAGGATCACACATGCCTGCGACAACTGAATACCCCGCCCCACCTCCGAAGCCGGCCACTGGCTTGCGGCGTATTTTTGCGCGAATTGCGTGGTTTTTCGTTGTCCTCTTCGATTTCTGGACGGCCGGCACCGTCGTGGACATCAAGGGCATTGCTGGAGACTCCGTGAAGACGCGGCTCGGTCTATCCGACTTGCCCCCATCCAACCCAGGGAGGTATGGGTGGACTGATGACCGGTTGAAGCGCGCTGCGCAGAGCGGCGTTCCTCCATTGCGCGTTCGGATTGCTTACTTCCTGGTCTTTATTTTTGGCCCGGCGGCCATACTGGACCTGTTTTTCGGCACCTGGGCACTCGATCGGCTTTCCCCTTCCGTATCACCGGTCGTTGTGTCTCTGCTCTGGCTTCCTGGAGCATTCACTATGGCCCTGGCGGCGGCGTATGGTATCTACACCATCGAATGGTATGGGGACGCTGTCAAGAAAGCACGGCGCGCAGGGGTGTTAGAGTGATCCTAGCCCTCGGTGCCCGGACGTCAGGATCACGCGCGGCGTCCTGGGCTGTCGAATTGCTTCGCAAGCTTGGGGAGACTCCGGTGGCCCGCCAATGAGCGCCCAGGTCGAGGCATTACTGCAGAAACTCCTCGCGGTGCATCTGCCGGATGTCTTCAACCCGTGGACGGACGTCGATCCGATGGATGTATCGATCCGAGCGCCAGCGACGCGGCTCGAGCGGCTGCGGGCCCACTTCGCGGTGCGCCCGGCGGTGGTGCTCTGTGGTGAGGCGCCCGGTTTCCAAGGCTGTCGGGTCAGCGGCATTCCCTTCACATCCGAGGCGTTGCTGTGCGAAGGGGCGATCCCGCGTTGCGAGACGAGCGCGCGGCTGACCACCCGGCCTCGCCCCTGGTCGGAGCCTTCGGCGCGGATCGTCTGGAAGGCTCTCTACGAATTCGGTATAGCAGAGCGCACGGTGCTCTGGAACACCTTCGCGTTCCATCCGCACAGGCCGGGCGAGCCCTACACCAACCGCACGCCGCGGCCCGATGAGATCGAGGCGGGCATCGAGATCCTGCGCGCGGTGCTCGGGCATTTCGAGGCCCAGGGGGCCGCGGTGGTCGCAGTCGGCCGGGTGGCCGAGCGGACGCTGCAGCGCCTCGGGATCACAGTGCGCGCCCAGGTGCAGCATCCAGCGTACGGCGGGGCGCCGAAGTTTCGCGCGGGGCTTGCCTCGCTGGTGCGTGGGCAGGAACGGGCAGGATCATGAGCGAGAAGAAGACGAGATGGGAGGGATCCGTGCTGCTGCTCGAGGACCTGCTCCTGTGGCTCGTGGCCGGCGGGTTTCTCTGGGAACTTCTTCAGCGGGCGGGCCCAGTGGATGCGATCGATTGGGTCGCGGTGGTTTTGTGGGCGCTGAGCCCGGCGATCGTCGCCGCGGCCGATCGGTATCTGCTCGCGCAAGAGGGCAAGAGACGGCGAGAGCGCGATAAGAGGCGGGGGTGAATTGTGACGGACACCGACATCTGCTATTGCGGGCACGTGCGTGACGAGCATGGCCCACAGCATGAGTGTGAAGTCGAGGGCTGCGGATGCATTCACTTCGAATGGGATGCCGATGCGCCAGTTGAGGATCCGAGGGGCGAGGAAGGAGGCAAGCCGCAATGAGTGTCCATAAGAGTTGGGCGGTGTATTCCGATGGCGGGTGCGCACCGCACAATCCGGGACCTGCTGCCTGGGGCGCTCTGATCGAGACGCCCGCAGGCGAGACGCTCGAGCGCAACGGGTTCATCGGCCATGGCACGAATCAGATCGCCGAGCTCACCGGCGCGATCGAGGGGTTGAGGGTGACTCCGCTCGGCGCGGAAGTGCTGCTCGTCTCCGATAGCCAGTACGTGATCAAGGGCCTCACCGAGTGGCGGCGTGGCTGGGAGCGCAGAGGATGGCGCAATAGCCAGGGCGATCCGGTGGCGAATGCGTCGCTCTGGCGTGCGCTCTTTGCGCTGGCCGATGAGCGGCGAGTGCAGGCGCGCTGGGTGCGCGGGCATGCGGGCCACCCTCAAAACGAGCGGGCAGACCGGCTCGCAGGCGAAGCGTTGCGCGCCGCGGCGCGCGGAGCGAGATGCGCTCAGGCGGTGGACGTGGCCTCCGGCGAGTAGTACAGGGTCTCTCCGCACTGCGAGCAGAAGTGCTCACGCATATAAGTGTGGCGCAGTAGCGCTCTGGCGTTGACCCGATCGCCCCCGCATTTGTGGCAGGTGACCCGGCCGTTGCGAAAGTGCGAGGGATACGTGGAGCGGTACCAGTCGAAATTGCGCTCCTTCATCTGGCGTCTTTTGGTGTAGGCCTTATCCTGCGCACGCCATACCCAGACCATGAACACCACGGCCAACAGGACAAACACCAGGCCGCCCGGGCCGTGGCCTTCACTCATCGAGCCGACCCCCTCCACGGCGAGAACTATCGGAAGGACGGCGAACGCCGCCAGGAGGAGGATCCTGCCTATGGTCATGTTCTTCATGCTTCACGCCGCTTCAGGAGTCGGGGCCATGGTTCTACTCAAGGTATCGGCACGAGATAAAATCTCTGCGTGACGCAAATCACAGCTCGTGCGGTTCGGACCGATTCCAGACGACAGGCCTTTCCGAAGGGCGTTCGAGTTTTCTTCCCTGACAGTACGCGCCGGCGGCGTACCCTCGAGGGGTGAGCTCGAGCGAACGTGCACAGCCCCTCTTGACTGAGCGCACCGCGGCGCGGTGTTCGCTCATGGATCCCGATGTGCCCTCCCGGGCCGCTCTTGCGGCGCTCGAACTGGATCAGCGGCGGGTGAGCCGTTTCCGGGGAAATGAGGGCAGTCGAGCCGGAGCGGAGGCGCTTCATGCGCTGAGAGATGCGCTCGGGCGGGCGGCGGAGGCGATGCGCTGCTGCGCGCCCGGAACTTTCCTCGATCCGCTCAGCACGAGCGTGCTGAGCGAGACGGTGAGCCGGTGGCGTGGCGGGCCGGTCGGCACGTTCGATGCGCTGCGCCGCGCGCTCGAGGAGCTCGTCTCGCTTCTTCAGCCTGCGGTGCTCAGGGAGCTCACGGGCGAGGAATTCGTGGCGCTGCGGGATTTCTTCGTCGAGCTCTCGATGTCATCGCGAATCATGCTCGGCGTTGCGCGCCGCGGGAGACGCATGTGAATGCGGCCCCCTGGTGCGATCGCCCCGGGGTCGGGTGGCTCGGTCTTCTCTGGCGAGCTTCGGTGGTTGTGCCGGCGCTGCTGTTGCTGGCCGTGGTCGTGCTGTACTCGAAGAGTCTCGAGTGGCTCGGCCGATGAACGACATTCGTACCGAGCGCTGCTGCGACGGCTGCAAACACCTCATCTACTGCGCCCCTGAGGGGCAGCCGGGCTACCCCGGGTGTGACCCGGTGCTGCTCGGCCCGCATGTGCGGTGCGGCCTCTTCAAGGCGTACATCCCGGCGGTGAAAGAGGGCGGGCGGGTGCTGCGCTACCAGGTCCCGGAGAGGTGCCCGCGGCGCGCCGCACTGATCGAGCGAGGCGCGGCATGAGCGTTTACGTCGACGAACCCCGCTACCCGTATCGGCGGATGGTGATGTGCCACATGCTCGCCGACACGCCGGCGGAGCTGCACGCCATGGCCGATCGGATCGGAGTGGCTCGCCGGTGGTACCAGAGAACCGCGAGCACGCCGCACTATGACATTGCCAAGAGCAAGAGACAGCTTGCGGTGGCCGCCGGCGCCATCGAACTCGGCCGGCGCGAGGTGGCGGAGGTGATCCGGCGGATCCGCCAGGCGGTCGCGGCCGGCACGTCCGAGGGGGTGGCTTGGGTCGAGGACTGCCGCGGGAATTCGTGCAGCACTACCGGAATCCCGTAGATCAATCGATAATCATTGATCGGGCGCAGCGGCACTGGCCGGTGAGGGCATCGCGTGTTTCGCGCCCAAGGTTGCGTGCAGGATCCCGTAGGTCGCGACCGTCAATTTGGAAAAGTGAGGCCCCAATGACTTCGATCCCTGACGAACCAGAGCGCAGCGGAAATCACGCGCAAATAGGCGTGTATCGCGAAGACCTTGTGGGCCGGATGGTTGGGCTCGAATATAACGCAGAGCAACGGATCGGCCTTCTGTGGCTCGCACCTCACACGTGCACGGATATGACCGGGGCGGTCAATCTGTTCAAAGCGATTGATCCGAATGTCCGGCTCGTGCTGACTTTCCAAGTTTCCGAGAACATACGCGGGCCCGGGGTTCCGGACACGGCGTATGCCCGCGATCCCGAAAGCGGACAGTGGAGATCGACACGAGAAGCGATAGCCTCAGCCCGGCTCGAAGCGGCGGGTCTTATGCCGCTGAGCCCCTCGAAGCTGATCATGGGCGACGCCAACGGCGGTTCGTGAAGGCCTGCTCCTGAGCATATCGGAACCTGCTAACTGCGCGCGAGCAAGTCAGGCGGGTGTCAGGAGCCCGCTCTAGGGGCACTTCGCCCCGTGGTTGCTTGCGTGGCAATAGACGACAGAGCCGGTAACGGTGTTGTAGATCATGACGCCGTAGGGAGGCCTACCCCGCGGTGCAAATGCACCAGAAAGTACAGTACGGCGGCGAAGGCAATCGCGGCGGCGAGCTTCGAGGCGCCCCGGCTGGATCGCCATAAGTGGGAGGCGCGGCCGGTAAGCGAGTCATTCGGGGAAGTCATAGGTGAGACCTTCAGCGGCTTGAATAATTGGAAGCGCGTTACCGCCGCTCCAGGCGAGCGAGGGGGCTCGTGTGCACCATCGAGTGCAAAGCGTTAGCCAACGCGATAGCAGGCTCCTCGATATTGAAGAGCCGAGACCCATTCACACTGGCCCGCTCCCATAGAACGCGAGCGAGTCGAGTGTTGCCTTGGGCGTCGGCGAGCGCCTCCTCGAGCTCCTGCCGCGCGATTGACCACTGCGCAGCGATCTTGCGCAGCTCATCGTCAGCAACTGGCGCTCGCCCTGTCGCTTCTCGGTGTGCCGGGGAGTAGTAGAGCAGGTCATCGAGACGATTAAGTGCGGAGGATGGGATCCGTTGACAGGCCCTGGAGACTGTCTCGCACCACCTCTCGAGCTGCGCCCGTTCCACTGCGGTCCCATAGGGTGACGGTGTTGACCCGACGGGCTCCAGATGCACTCGCAGGGTATTCGCGGCGCTCTGCGCTTCATGGAGCAGTCGGAACCAGTCGCGCATCTGGTCGATCTTCTTGCTGACCTGCTGCTCGGTGAGCGCATCGACTCGTTGTTGAGCCACCGTGCCGCTCGACTTTGCCTCTGCGACGGACTGACCCGGTGGCCGAAGCAATCCGCGCTGGATCAGTCTCAAAAGGCCCATAGTCCTACCCCCTGCAGAGTCGAGGTCAATATACCCACGCGCCCCCTCGGGAGATGCGACCAGCTTCGCGGAATTCCAGCGCTTGCCAGGCGCGCCGGTGTCTATACCGCTTCGGAAGTGCGCATCTCGCGCACGAGCTCGAGGGCCTGCTCGATTCGGGCCGCCTCGATGACCTCGATCCCTGGGGTGTCCGCGGGGCGCGCCGTCCGCGGTACGATCGCCCGGCTGAATCCGAGCTTCGCGGCTTCGCGGAGCCGAGCGCCGATGTCGCGCACCGAGCGCAACTCGCCGGCGAGACCGACTTCGCCGAATGCCACCAGGCCCGTCGGCAGCGCGCGTCCGGTGAGCGAGGAGAATACGGCGAGCAGCGCTGGTAGGTCCGTGGCGGGCTCGGTGAGCCGCACTCCGCCGACGGCCTTCAGGTACACGTTCTTGTCGAAGGCCTCGAGCCCAGCGTGCTTGTTCAGCACCGCAAGGATCATCTGCAGGCGGTTCACATCGAGCCCGGTGGCAAAGCGCCTGGGGTTCGGGGCCTGGGCGCGCTCAACGAGCGCCTGGACCTCGACGAGTAGCGGGCGGTTGCCTTCCATGGCTGCGAAAACCGCGCAGCCTGGCACTGGCTCCGCATGGTGGGTGAGAAAGAGGCTCGAGGGATTGGAGACCTCCTCGAGCCCGCGCTCTCCCATCGCGAATACCCCGATCTCGTTCACCGCGCCGAAGCGGTTCTTCAGCGCGCGCAGCATCCGAAACGCGGTGCCGGATTCGCCCTCGAAATAGAGCTCGGCGTCGACCATGTGCGAGAGCACCTTGGGGCCGGCGAGCGTGCCTTCCTTGGTGACGTGCCCGACGAGGAACACCGGGCAGCCGGAACTCTTGGCGTAACGGGTGAGGTGCGCGGCGCACTCGCGGACCTGGGCGACCGTGCCCGGGGCGGACTGGAAGTCCGGGTCGTAGACGGTCTGGATCGAATCGAGGATCAGCAGTTCCGGCTGCTCGGTCTCGAGCAGCTCGTTGATGCGCTGCATGTTGATCTCGGTCACGATCCGCATCGGGCTCTCGAGCACCCCGAGCCGCTCGGCGCGCAGCGCGATCTGCCCCTGGGACTCCTCGCCCGTGATGTAGACCACGCGGCGCTCTTGCGAGAGCAGTGCTCCGGATTGCAGCAGTAATGTCGACTTGCCGATGCCGGGGTCGCCACCGATCAGCAGCACAGAACCTGCGACGAGACCCCCGCCGAGCACCCGGTCGAATTCGGCAATGCGGGTCGAGGTGCGCGGCAACTCCTCCGGCCGGCAGTCCTTGAGAGAGCGTACCGGGGTGAGCGTTCCGCTCCAGGCCTCGCGCCGCGCGGCCGCTTTCGTCGCGCTCGGCATCGCACGCTCTTCCTCGAGCGTGTTCCAGGCCCGGCACTCCGAGCACTGGCCGTTCCACTTCGCATGCTCCGCGCCGCACTCAGTGCAGCGATAGACGGTTTTCGCTTTGGCAAGGGCCATCGATGGCTACTCAGCGCGGCTCGCGCCGGCTACGAGTGCTAGAGCCGAGCGCAGATCGGCGCAATCTGGGCAGTCCTCGCGCTCGCCACTTGCGGAGGGCTGCTCTTTCAGGTGCTTGCCGGTGCCGTCGCATTCGGCGCACTCCGAGGCACACCGCTCGAGGAGCCCCACGAGCACCGGGATGACCGTGGTGAGGCGCGTCAGGTGCGCGTTCTCGGCCTTGAGCGCATCGCGTTCGCTCTCGAGCTGCTTGTGCTCCTCGGCGAGCAGCGGGAACCAGGTCGCAAGGCTGCTGTCCTGGTGCCAGTCGGCCGGCAGGGTCTTCAGATACTGCTCGACGGTGTAGATCCGCCCGGTGCCCTGGCAGGTCGCGCACGGCACGTGCTCATCGCTCCAACCGGTTCGCTCATCGTAGTGCTGCGGCTCAAAGCGCTTGCCCTGGCAGTGCACACAGACGATGCCGGTCGGGCGGGGCGCCGCCGAGAGCAATCGATCAAGTCCCGTTGCGCTCTTCGATCTCACCATCTCCGTACTCCTCAGCGGGCGCGGCCAGAGATTGCCGCGAGCTCCGTGCGCGACCAGCTCAGCACCCGGGCGATCGCTTTGCGTTTGCCCTGGCTCGCGTTCGTGACGAGCTCGTTGCGCAGCCGCTCGAGTGCCTGACGGTCACGCGGCTCGTAACTCCAGAGCTGATCGGACAGCCGCGACCACCAGGAGCGGCTGCCGGGTCCGAACTTCTCGAGGACCTTCAGCGCGACAAAGCCCACGACGGCCGCGGCAGCACCGCGCGCAAGCCCCCAGGCGTGTGGAGCGAGCGCAAAGGCGAGCGCGAGAAAGATGATCGAGTAGGTCCGCGCCGCGATTGAGCGGGGCGAGGGGGCGCGATACCGGATGCACTCGACCGTGTCGAGGATGCTGTCGAGCTCGCGAAGCTTGTGCTGTACGGAAGTCGTCTTCATCTGAGTGTCCATGCTCTCGTTATTCCATCCAACCGATTTTTATATTTTATACCGCATGAGCGAATTGCGCCAGCCTGGAGTGCAGCGTGCCCCCTTGTATTTCCGAGGAAATTCCGAATGGGAGTCGGATTATCGTGCGGCGCCGTTTGGCAGATTCGGAATAAACTGGCGTTAGACCATGCCAACATGTCTGGAGGGGATCAACATGAAGCATGCCATTTCAGCGCTGCAGCACGAAGTGCCAACGTGCCGTTCCACGATGAGTCCAAAGAGGACGGTGATCTGGGCAGGGGAGCTGTGCGAGCGTTGGGGTATATCGCAGGTGACGCTGTGGCGCTGGAGGCGTGCAGGGAAGGCGCCGGCGCCTGATTTCCAGGGAACGGGGTGGCTCGTTGCGACGATTGAGGCGTTTGAGCAGTGCGGCTCTACCCCGCACCTCTCGCATTGAGGAGAAGACGATGGGGGAACATGCTGATCATCACGCACACGACCGGCTGCTGCGCGCCGAAGAGTCGGCCACCATGCTGGGGTTGCCCGTCTCGAGTTTTTGGGCGCTCGTCGCGGATGGCCGAATCCCCCGCGGGATAAAAATCGGCCGCCGGACCCGCTGGTCTTGTCGCGCACTCGAGGAATGGATTGCAGAACAATCGGCCGCGGCGCAGCAACAGAACCGGGGCAATTGATGCCAGAGCTGGTTTTGTTTCATGAGAGGTTCGGCGATCTGACCGGATCGCTCGCCGTCTCTGGGGAGGAGCGCCTGTACGCGCCGCTCCCGCGCCGGCGGATGCCAGGAGGGGTTGAGGCGTCCGCCCGGGGTGAGGACACCGACGCTGAGGAGTTCTCACAGAACCCCCAGGCGGCAAAATCACGACACGGGACCGCGCATGGAGGGTGAGATCGCATTTTGGGGAAAACTCAATCTATCCGCGACCCTTCGGGTGCATCCCTTGGCGGATCACTGCCTGGACGTTGCCGTGGTGTTTTCCGAGTTACTTCATCAGCCGCGCATCCGCCAGGCGCTTCAGGCCACCACGCCCACTGCGGTGACTGACGTTCACGTAAGCCGGTTGGCCGTGGTGGCGTTCCTGCACGACGTTGGAAAGTGCAACTGGGGTTTTCAGGCCAAACGCAGTCCGGACGTTAAGGAGACCGCCGGGCATGTCCTCGAAGCCGTCGCGCTGCTCACTGATGCGGCGGTTTACGCCCAATGGCCCGAACGCTGGCGACGGCTGCTCGAGGCCACGTGCGACTGGTTCGACGGGGGAGAAGAGAGCGTCTTTGAGATGCTACTGGCCGCCATCTCGCATCACGGCCGGCCGGTTTCCCTCAACGACTACGGCAACTGCGCCGACCGCAATCTCGCGCGGTGGTGGACGCGCCACGAAGGCCTCGATCCCATGTGCGGTCTCGTCGAACTGTCCGACACCGTGCGCCGGGCATTCCCGGCCGCCTTCGCCTCAGGCGCTGGGCCCCTGCAGGCCACGCCCGCTCTGCAACAGCGGTTTGCAGGGCTGGTCATGCTTGCTGACTGGATTGGATCAGATACCCAGTTTTTCCCTTACCGCGAGAGTCCGGATGAGGATCGGCTTGCCGTTGCACAGGATGCTGCCGCGCGTGCATTGCAGGCGATAGGCCTGGTGCCGCTGAGTGAGCGGCGCCCCTCGGGCTTTTGGGACATCTTCCGTTTTCATCCCTCCCCGCTGCAGGCGCAACTTTCCGAAACCTTCCCTTGCGGTGCCGACACGCGATTGTTGCTCGTTGAATCCGATACGGGTTCGGGAAAGACTGAGGCCGCTCTTGCCTGGTTTCTGCGTCTGTACGCGCGGGGCGAGGTCGATGGGCTTTACTTCGCTCTGCCGACGAGAGTAGCGGCGCGCGAACTTTACGGTCGTGTGCTCGAGGCCATCGAGCACGCCTTTGCTGACCCCGAGAGCCGACCTGGCCCTGTGCTGTTGGCGGCCCCCGGCTACGTGCAGGTCGATGGCCAGCCGGCCGTGCTTCCCGATCCGCAGGGCACGCTGTGGGAAGACGATGCGGGCGCTCGCAGGCGAGAGCGCCTTTGGGCTGCGGAACGGCCGAAACGTTTCCTCGCCGCGCCCGTGGCGGTCGGCACGATCGATCAGGCGCTGCTGTCGGTTCTCAAGGTCAAACACTCGCTACTGCGATCGGTTTGCCTGGACCGGCATCTCCTGGTCGTAGACGAGGTTCACGCATCGGATGCCTATATGCGCGAAATTCTTCACGCGCTGCTGCGCGGGCATCTTGCGCGGGGCGGCCGGGCGCTGATGCTATCGGCCACGTTAGGCGATGCGGCGTGCTCACGCTACTTCGCTCGCGAAACGCTACCTCTCGAGCTTGCCATCAAGCGGCCGTATCCGGCGATCACCACCTGCACCGAGGAAGTGGCCATCGCTTCGACCGGCAGACGCAAGGAAGTGTCCGTCGACTTTCATGATTCGCTCGACGATGCCGCACTGCTGCCGCTGCTCGGCGGGGCCGTAGCTCAAGGCGCACGGGTCCTTGTTGTGTGCAACACCGTCGCCCGGGCAAACACCTTGCTGCGCGCCGTGCAGGCTCACGGCGAGATTGATTCCGGATACCTCTTCCAAGTCGGGGGAGTTGCGTGCCCGCACCACGGCCGGTTCGCACGGGAGGATCGCGAGGTGATGGACTTCGCGGTTACCTCCCAGCTTGGCAAGCGCTCGGCAGGCGGTCCGCTTTTGCTGATCGGCACGCAGACCTTGGAGCAAAGCCTCGACATCGATGCCGATTGGCTGGTCACGGACGTCTGCCCTATGGACGTGCTCCTGCAGCGCATCGGGCGGCTGCACCGGCACACGCGCCCGTCACGACCGGTGCCGTTCGGGGCCGCTCGGGTGCTGGTGCGTATCCCAGAAGGCGGGAGTCTATGCGGCTACATCGGGCGCGACGGTCAGTGCCGCGGACCGGCCGGGATCGGGCGAGTGTACGAGGACGCTCGCGTCCTGCAACGCACCCTGGATGTGCTGCGCGAGGAGCCCCGCATAGCGCTGCCCGAGGACAACCGACGTCTCGTGGAGCTCGCCACCCATCCCGAAGCACTGTCACGGCTCGAGGGGGAGGCATGGCGACGCCACAGCGAGTGGATCGAGGGCGCGCTGCTGAGCAAGCTGCGCGAGGCGTTGACTCATACCGTGGAGGCCGCGCCATTCGGCGAGCTGCAATATCACGCCCCCGATGAGCGGGTGAGCACGCGGTTGGGGTCGAGCGATCTGGCGCTTCCCCTGGCGGCCCCGGTCGTTTCGCCTTTCGGCCAGACGTTGAGGAGCATCAGCCTTCCGAGCCACTTGATCGCGTCAGATGCCGCGATCCCCGAAACCTTGCGAGTCGAGCCCACTGGCGAGGGCTTCGCCTTTGGGCTCGGCGCACGACGCTACCGCTACACCCGCTTTGGCCTGGAGATCGAGGATGCATGACCTGCTCGAGGACCCGTTGATCAGCATTCGCACGGCCGCCGGCGAGAGGCAGGTCTGCCTGCCCGAGCTGCTTGCGCAGCTGGCCACCGGCGAAGTGGAAGAGTACATGGCCGTACGGGCGCACCAGGCCGACCCGTGGCACGTCTTCCTGGTGCAGATCGCCGCGAGCGTAGTGGCGCGCCGGCCTGCAGTGTCTCTGCCCGCCGATCCGAGGTATTGGCGCGAGGGCCTGCTGGAACTCGCGGCCGGCAAGGCATGCGCGTGGCACCTGGTGGTTGAAGATTTCGCTCAGCCGGCGTTCCTGCAGCATCCATTGTCCGGCCAAGCGGAGTTTGATCGCGACTTCCGCCCCAAGGCGGTGGCACCCGATGAACTCGATGTCCTGGTCACCGCCAAGGACCACGACGTCAAGATGGCCCGCGCTGCAGGTGAGTCCCTGCAAGCGTGGCTTTACGCGCTGCTGACGTGTCAGACCTTCAGTGGTTATCTGGGCCGCCGCTACGGCTCAATCCGCATGAACAGCGGCTTCGCAAGCCGTCCGGTGGTTGCCCTGGTCGGTGACCCTCACCCCTCGCGCCGCTTCGCCGAGGAGGTGCAGCGCCTTGGCGAGATGCGCCCTGATGTGGTGACGAAATACGGATACCGATTGCAGGGGGTGGCTCTGACCTGGCTCGTGCCATGGAATCGCGCCGGCCACCAGTTCGGTGTCGCCGAGTTGGAACCCTGGTTCGTTGAGGCGGTGCGCCCAGTCCGCCTAGTGCAGGCAGGGAAGGGCATCGTCGCCTACGGTGCCGCCAGCAAGGCGAGGCAGATTGGCCCCAAGAGCCTCGACGGTGGCGACGTCGGCGACCCCTGGATCCCTGTCAACGTCGACCACAAAAAGAAGGGCCGATCGGCGTTGACCGTGGACGGCGGAGGCTGGACCCCCAAGCTCCTCACCAAGCTCTTATTCCAGCAGGGATTCGAGCTGACGCCCTTGCAGACCCCGCGGCCGGGCGAGGGCACGCTGTGGTTCATGGGCAGCGTGATCGTTCGGGGCGAGGGCACGACGGAAGGGTTTCACCGATTCGCCGTGCCGGTATCGCCCAAGGCGCGCCCGCGTCTGTTGCATCGCGAATCGGCCGACCGCCTTGGAGAGTTCGCGCAGCAGCTGCTGGGGGATGCTGCATCCGCCGAGCGTGCGGTCGGCGACGCTCTGATGGCGTTGGCGGAAGGCGGACCGGAGAAAATCGATGTCGAGAAGCCAACCGTCAAGGCCTGGGCCAATGCGGCGCGCGGTGAGTTCTTCCGGGGGTGGGAGGCGCGTTACTTCCCCACCCTGTGGCGTGCCGCGGAAGTCGAGGATGCCATCCCCGTGCGCGCCGAGTGGCAGGACGGTCTGGTCGCGCAGGCGCGGGAGGCATTGCGGCAGGCCGAGTTGCGCCTGCCGTTGCCATCGGCTCGCCGTTACCGTTCGCTCGCACGCGCCGAGAGTGAGCTGCACAAAAGTCTGAGATCCGCCGGCCTGGTGAGGTCTCGCCCACAACAGCCCGAGGAGAAAATCGCATGAGCGCCCTCTCGACTACAGACCCGCAAATTTCCGATGGACTTGCGGCCCGCGTCGCGCGGCTGGCTCATTTGCTGGCCTCCGAACATTTCCCCGGCGCAGATCGCGCGGCACTCAAGCGCTATGCCCCCGGCCAAGCGCCGTCCCTGGCGTTTTACAGGACCTGGCTGCGCCACTTGGGCGAGGAATTGCCGAGGGAAGAGGAGACCCGAGCCTGGGCGCTGATGGCCTGGGGGCTTGCGCTCATGGGCGCCCATGCGCACCGGCGTGACCGTCCGTTGGGCACGGCACTCGCCGAATCCGGGTACTCCGAGGCGCGACTGGAGCGGCTGCTCGCTGCCGACGCCGAAGCCAGGCTCGACCTGTTTGCTGCCCTCGTGCGCTTCCTGGCGAGCAAAGGCGAGGGCTTCGACTGGCTCGATGCCGCGCGCCTGCTTCTCACCCGCGACCCCGATCGTCGCGAGAGCGCATATCGACGGATCGCTGCCCACTATTACCGCTGCCTGCCTACGACCTAAGGAGAATCGATCGATGTTCCTCCAAATCCACACTCTCGTCAGCTATCCCGCGAGCCTCCTCAACCGCGACGAAGCGGGGCTCGCCAAGCGCATCCCTTTCGGCAACGCCAATCGGCTGCGCGTGTCGTCCCAGTGCCAGAAGCGCCATTGGCGGGAGACGCTCGCGGCGCGGCTCCCCGACCTGCCCGACGGGCTTCGCACCCGCTCGTTCTTCACCCGCGAGATCCTGCCCCGGTTGGTAGGCCAGGGGGTCGATCCTGAGCGCGCGCAGGCCCTGGTCAAGACACTCGCGGAGGCAGTGATCAATGGCGGCCTCGAGAAGAACTGCGAGATGAGCCAACCGGTGCTGTTCGGTCGGCGGGAGGCGGATTACCTGGTCGGCCTCATACGACAAGCCAATGAAGACGCGGCAGACACCGCGTCCGCGGTCAAGGCATTGTCCGAGTGCCTGAAGTCTGCCGAGGAACGGAAGAATCTGACCGCGATGAGCAAATCGGCCGCTGGGCTCACTGCGGCGCTGTTCGGGCGTTTCGTCACGTCGGATCTTCTCGCCCGAGTCGATGCGCCAGTGCACGTGGCCCACGCGTTCACGGTGCATGGGGCCAGTTCCGAAATGGACTACTTCACCGTGGTCGATGACCTCAACCGCGACGACGAGACGGGTGCCGCGCACGCCAATCAAGCGGAACTCGGCGCCGGCGTGTACTACGGCTACGTGGCGGTGGACGTGCCCCTTCTGGTATCCAACCTCACCGGTGCCGATGCGCGACATTGGCAGACCCAGGACGCGGCGACACCGCGCCAGGTGCTCTCGGAGCTTGTACATGCGATCGCGAGCCGAAGCCCGGGAGCCAAGCTCGGCTCGACCGCCCCGTACAGCCGGGCTGAGACGGTGCTGCTTGAAGTCGGTGCCCAGCAGCCGCGTACTCTGGCCAACGCCTTCCTCGAGGCGGTTCCGGCGAAGGGGCAACTCGTGCAGGAGGCGACGCGTCGCATGGGGGACTACCTCCAGCGGGTCGACGGTATGTACGGTGCCACCGCCGCCGTGCGCGCGCTTGCAACCATTCACGACAGCCCCCCGTTTGCGCCGCTGACCCCCCAGCCGCTCGACGCGGCGCTCGCCACCGCGCTCGACGCCGTGTGGGGCCGGGCGTGATGGACTGCCTCGTGCTGCGGCTTGATGCGCCGCTGATGAGCTTCGGCGGGGTGCTCATCGATCAGATCAACCCCACAGATCGATTCCCCGGGAAGTCCCTGGTCACCGGCTTGCTCGGCAACGCTTTGGGCTGGGACCACCGCGACCGCCATCAGCTCGAGGCGCTACAAGGGCGGCTGCGGGTGGCAGCCCGTTGGGACGCCGAACCGACCCACCTCATCGATTACCACACCGTCGATCTCGGGCAGGACTTCCTGCGCGACACCGGCTGGACCACGCGCGGCTACCGGGAGGATCGCAAGGGCGCCTCGAACACGGCGACCCATCAACGCTATCGCCACTTTTGGGCCAACGGCTGCGCCACTGTCGCCCTCGGGCTCTGCGGTGATGAGGCACCCACGCTGAAGCAGCTGGAATCTGCATTGCGCGCCCCGGCACGGCCGCTATTCATCGGGCGAAAGACCTGTCTGCCCTCGGCGCCGCTTGTGTTGGGCTTGCGGCAAGCGCGAAGCGTGCGTGCGGCGCTCGCCTGTGAACCCCTGGCGGAAATCGGTCTACGCCGCCGCCCCGATCGGATCGAGGCGTGCTGGCCGGTGGAGGATGGCGCGGGCGGGGAAGAACGCGAGGTCTACGATCTCCGTGACTGGCATAACAACCTGCATGCCGGCGCTGAGCGCTACGCGGTAGGATTTCTGGAGGTCGGCCCATGAGCGATCTGCAACTCCTGCGCCTGGAGCTCGACGGACCGCGGCTGATGCGCTTTGCCAACAGCCAGCATGGGCTCGATTGCGACGACGAAGGATTTGGCTACGCGCTGCACGTGTGGCTTGCCGCCATGTTCGGCGCGCACGCCCCCAAGCCCTTCCGATTCTTTGAGAAGGGCTGCGAGCTGCTGGGATATACCCGCGCCGACGCCGGGATGCTGCTCGAGCATGCCCATGCCTTCGCACCGGCGCACGCGTTTGCCGCATTGACGACCGGATCCCTCGCCACCAAAGCAATGCCCGCTTCGTGGCGCGAAGGCCAAAGGCTGCAGATTGACGTGCTCGCGTGTCCGGTCAGTCGCAAGGAGAACACCGAAAAGGACGTGTACCTGCGCGCGCTCGATCTGCAGGGCGACGCGACACCGTCGCGGTCGGAGATCTACGCCGAGTGGTTCCGGCGTCAGTGGGGTGCTACGCTGGAATTCGAGCAACTCGAGCTGATCGGCTTCTCCCGCCGCCGGTTGCTGCGACGCCCCGTAATTGAGGGTCAACGCAAATCACGCAACATCGAGCGTCCGCAGGCAACTTTTCGCGCAATCGTGCGCGTTGCCGACGCCCAAGCATTCAGTGCGGCCCTCGCCCGTGGCATCGGCCGGCATCGGGCGTTTGGTTTTGGCATGGTCCTTCTCAAGCCTGCGCCATGAGCAACCCCGGCCTGCTGTAGCTGCGCGAACGGCTCTTTCACAAATTGGGATCTAGTTTTCCTTGTTGCGAGAACGAGTTAGCATCAAGGGACTCCCCCGCGTGCGCGGGGATCGACCCAGCTCGGCGTGAAAAATGGCGAGTTCGGTACGGACTCCCCCGCGTGCGCGGGGATCGACCCGAACAGCGCGCCAGTCGTTGAACCGGCGGTGCGACTCCCCCGCGTGCGCGGGGATCGACCTCAGTAAAATGTGCTGCATGGGAGGTGTCCTATGACTCCCCCGCGTGCGCGGGGATCGACCTCTGAGTCATGTCTGCGGTCCTACAATGCAGGCGACTCCCCCGCGTATGCGGGGATCGACCGTCGAAAGGCTACGGCTTATAACCGGGGGTCCGGACTCCCCCGCGTGCGCGGGGATCGACCCATGCCGACGCAGTGGAAACGATGCTGCGAGCGGACTCCCCCGCGTATGCGGGGATCGACCCTCATGAGTACGCGGACAGAGCTAGAACTGGCGGACTCCCCCGCGTGCGCGGGGATGCTTGGTTAATTCCGAACGCGCTTCGAGTTAATCCCCTGAACGGCAAAGGCCCGCTGGCTAAGATGATCTTGCGGCCGGCCATACGGGATGCACGGCCAGGAGAGGACGATGTTGATATTGACGCGAAAGCCCGGCGAAGCGATGTTGATCGGGGATGACATCAAGGTGACGATCCTCAGCGTCCGAGGGAACCTCGTGCGCGTGGGGATCGATGCGCCGAGGAGCGTGCCGGTGCACCGCGAGGAAGTGTACGCGCGCATCCAACGTGAGAAGAGCCAGGCCGGTGGGGTGGACGCCCCGGCGGCCGATGCCCCGGAGGGCGCGCCCGCGGCGGAAGTGGCCTGAGTCGCACAGGGGACGACGGCGTGACCGCGAAAGGTGCTCCTGGCGAGGGAGCGAAGACATTCCTGCCGCAGTTCGCTGCGCAGGCCGTCGCCGACCTGGAGAAGACAGCGAAGACGGTGCGGGATGCCATCAAGTGGGATCCCGCCCGCGCGCAGATTCTCGCGCAGCAGCAGGGCCTGCTCCCCGGGGTGTTCTCGGCGTACTTGTTGGCGAGTGAATTTCTGGCGCAGATGATCCGCGAGGCGGTGCACATTGTGCTGCCGCCGAACGGCGAGATTTATCGCGGAAACGGGCCGGGTGCCGAGCCGATCTCGGAGGCGGAGTGCGAGTCGTTCCGCGGGCTGCCGGCCCCGGTGTGTTGCTTCGAATACCCGTGGTCCATCGCGAAGGGCGATCACGACATCGCAGCTCCGAAGCGCATCACACTCGTGATCGATGGCAGTCAGATGGACGAGCCAGGCCCAGCCTCGCCTGAGCAGTGTCACCACGCGCTCATCTTCAGCATCGTCTACAACGAGACCGTCGGGTCTTGGGACGTGCTCGATACCTTCATCGACGTCGACCTGCCGCTCGAGATCACGCTGGGGCCTGTGGTGGCCGGACACGGCCGGATCTGGGGTCCGCGCGGCGCCCTGCGCGACACGTTCAGCGGCAAGGAGATTCCGCCAGGGCCGAGGATGGAACGGCTCGGCGGCGAATACCTCACTGACCTCATCGCCGTGGTCCAGGCGTGCTATAGCCTGCGTGCAGGCGCGCGGCTCGAGCGAAGGACCGAGTCCTCGAGCGGGCGGCGGTGGAAGTTCGAGAAGCGCGGAGTGGGCGGATTCGTCTATCACGAGCTGCGCATCCCGGTGGACGCGACAGCACCGGCTGGGGATCGGGAGGCCGGAGGCACTCACGCCTCGCCGGCGTTTCACGTACGGCGGGCCCATATCAGGCAGCTTGCGAGCGGGAAACTGACCTTCGTCCGGCAGTGTTTCGTCGGGGACCGGGCTCGAGGGTTTATCTCGAAGCACTATCGGGTGGACACAGGGGGCGAGTGTGACGAGTCCTGAATGCGCGCCGGCGCTCGTCTCCCGAGGCTTGCGTCCCGTGGTGGAGCTCGCCGAGCGGCGCGCGCATGGGGATCGACTGCGCTACCTGGCCGGCTGCCGGTGTCTGCCGTGCCGATGCGCGAACGCACGCTACGAGGAGCAGCGGCTCGCGGCGCGGCGGCGGGGCGAGTGGAACGGTCTCGTGCCCGCCGGGCCGGTGCGGGTGCACTTGCGGAAGCTTTCGGCCGCCGGTGTCGGCTACAAGACTGCCGCGGATGCCGCGAGCGTGGCGCGCTCCGTGGTGGCGAAGATCCTTCGGGGCGAGCGGCGGCAGATTCGAGCCCAGAACGCCAAGCGGCTGCTCGCGGTCACGCCGGCGGCGCGTGCCGATCATTCGACTGTTCCGGCGGCCAGGACCTGGCGGCGGATCAATCAGCTGCTCGAAGAGGGGTTCTCGAAGGCGCGCCTCGCTCGCGAGCTCGGTATGCGCACCCCGGCGCTGCAGATCAGCAAGACGCGCGTGCTTGCCCGCACCGAACTCGCGGTCGAGAAGCTCTGGCGCCGCTACATGGTGTAGGTGGGGCCGCCCGTCCCTGGGCAGGCCGCCTCGGGGCTACTCGCTGTCCTCGATCACGATGTCGAACACGGCCTGCGCGGCCGCCTCGCGCACCCGGGCGCAGCGCGCGAGCGCCCGGTGCCGTGCACGCGGAGTCTCTGGGATTTCTCCGAAAACGAGACCCGTCGCGGCATCCTGCAGGTCAGCGGCCGCCGCCGGATCCTCCGGCCGAAGCACACTCGTGAAGGCCAGGAGGGTCTGCATCGCCTCGATCTGGGCTTGCCGGTCGACGCTGAGGCCGGTGCCGAGCGCCTCGAGGACGTCAGCGGCCTCCCGGAGCGTCTGGTTCGTGATGCGGACGGTCATCGGGCACCCCCAGTGCGGGCGTGCCGGGTGGGTCTTTGGAGTCTGGTCATTGCTCAATCCTCATGTTGCGGGGGACATCCCCGGTCTCATGAGGGTAGGAACCGATTTTATATTTGCCTTTTTATACGCCTCGATCCGAGCCGGCCCGTGTCTACAGGTCATCAGGGCATTACAGCGGCCACAGCGCCGCGGAAGGACATACTGGATGACCTTGATCAAGCCAATTCGCGTCACGTTCACCGGCGCGGACCCCTCGTGCTCGGTCGATGCTTTGATCGGCCTGCTCGAGGAGGCCCCTGGGCTCGAGCTGGCTTTCCTCTACAGCGAGACCCGCCAGGGCAGCGGGAGGTATCCGCCGGCCGCCTGGATCCGCGAGACCGCCCGGACGATCGAACAGTGCATCGGCCCAGGCCGCGTTGCGCTGCATCTGTGCGGCCGCGCGCGGTTTCGATTCCTCGATGGAGACCCGGTCGATCCGCAGCTCGGAGACCTCGGTGCGTTTGCGCGGATTCAACTGAACGGCACGCTCACCCGGGAAGACGCCGGTGCGGTGGACACGATGCTGCGAGCGCATCCGGAGCGACGGCTCATCGTGCAGTACGAGCACTCCACCGACCTGCAAGCGGCACTGCCGCCGTTTGGATCGGCGCTCGAGGTGTTGTTCGATGCCAGCGGCGGGCGGGGAATCCCGCGTACGAGCTGGCCGCGGCCGCTCGAGGGGCACCTGTGCGGCTATGCCGGCGGTCTCGGCGCGGACAATCTCGCCCGGGAGCTGCCGCGTATCACGTTGGCGGCCGACGGTGCGCCGTACTGGATCGATATGGAGGGCAAGCTGCGTGATGCGCAGGATCGCTTCCAGGTGCAGCAAGCGAAAGCGGTGCTGCGCGTGCTGGCGCGAGTCGATACGCGCCAGGCGCTGTCCGAGGAGCAACTCGCCGTAGGAATGTGACCGCCTGCCTGGCGGTGCAGCATCTTTCCAGCCCCGGGGATTTCCTCGGGGCTTTTTTATTGCCCGGACGAGGTCCCTAGAGAGGAGCAGGTCATTAACGCGGCTCGCGGCCGCAGAGGAACAATGATGGCGAACAAGACGGTGTACATCGTGGCGGTGTACCTGCGCGACCGTGCCTACGGCGGCCCGGAGGAAGGCGGCTGGTGGTACGACACTGGGGAGATGGTGCGGATCATCCGCACGTTCAAGGACGAGGAGCGCGCCGGCGCGCATGCCACACGCATGAACAGCCTGCTGAATGCGACGATGAACAAGGGGCGTCGTGAGATCAGCAGCGTGCTCTCGGATGGGCGGTACTACGCCGAGGTGCACGAGAACATCGCGCCCCACCACTATCCCGAGCACCGGCCTCACTACGAGTAGGGGGGGGATCCATCATGAAAGTGGTCATTTCGATCGACAACGGCGAGGTCATCAGCGCCCAGGCCGACGGCGAGGACGTCGAGGTCCTGGTGGTGGAAGGTCCGGAGTGCAACATCCAGTCCTTCAAGGCCGAATTCGCCCCGACCGCCGTGAGGGTGGTGCAGGGTCTGCACGGCGAGGAGCGGCCGCGCGCGAACTGAGCGCGCCGGCATTCGAGTGATTCGATCTTATCCCCGGGTGCGCTTCGGCGCCTCCGGGGATTTTCGTCTTCGGGATTCCTAGAGAAGAGCAGGTCATTAGATGGAGGACGTGCTCATGAACATCGGACTACACCATCGGCCGTTCTGGGAGCGGCACGGGGTCGAGGTGCTCTACGCGGGTTCGCCGGTGACGGTGCTCGAGGCAAAGCTCGGGCGCATCGGCTGCGCGGTGGGCAGTGCTGCGAACATGGTCGAGATTTCGACCGATGCGCTGCGCGTGCGCTACCACGGCAAGGAGCTCACCTGGCAGCAGGCGGCCGAGCGGTTCGACTCATCACACGATCGCTGGGGTGGACGGCGCTTCGTGCGCAACGGGGTCGAGAACGGCAAGTGCGCCTACCTGATGCAGCGCAAGGCGGCCGGATCCTGGATCACGATCGGCACGGTCGTGTACGAGGAGGAGGACTGGGTGCTGCGGTACTCATCCTCCGGACGCATCGAGCGCTACGAGACGCTTGCCGAGGCGAAGGATGCGGCGCTGAAGATCTGATCGAACCCCCAGGACTGGTCTGTCCTGGGGGTTTTCTCATCCCCGGCGATTCCTATAGACCACCAGGTCATTACCGTGCCCAGGGGCACACTGGAGACAGGTGGTATGAGAGTCTGTGTGGCGGTGTACGAGTACCGGAACGGTTCGGAGACCCGAGCGTTTGATTCGGAGGAGGCGGCACTCGAGTGGCGCACCTCGATCGCCAAAGAGAACTGGGAATCGCAGTTCCCTGGGAAAGATCAGCCCGGCACCGATCTGATTGCCGATGAGTACTTCGCGCTGATGACGGATCTGCGCGACTGCGAGGAGAGTTTCTCGACCGAGATGATTCAGCTGGAATCGACCGTGAGCGAGACGGGCCCGTCTTCGCTTACGGTGCCGACGGTCCACCTCAACGGAACCTCCCGCGAGGAGCTGCTGCGCCAGGTGCAGGACGCAGGGCATGCGGTGTTCCAGGCCCGCGATGTGCTCGCGAAGGCCTCTCCGAATGCGCGGGACTACTACCCTCAGGGGGAGCACGCTTACCCCGCGGCCCGCGCCGAGCACGATCGGCGCGCGCGGGCGCTATTGACGGTGGAGGAGGAGCTCTCGCGGCTCGCTGAGGCGATCGCGGACGCATAGCCGGCGCCGATCAGGATGACATCTACACGCCGCGGGGGATTCCTCGCGGCGTTTTTATTTCCGCTCGTTCGCGGCCCGGTTCGCTAGAGACCACCAGGTCACTAGCAAAAGGAGGGCCCCATGGGCTCAACAATCGTGACGAACCGGTGTGCTGCCGTGTTCGACAACCCGCACAATCGCGGCGATCACATCTGGGTGCTGTTCGAGAAGTGCCACGAGAGCAACGTCTACCCGCACACCCCGCGCTGGAGCGCCCGGGCGATCGGGCGGACCCGCGAGGCGCTGCAGATGATCTTTCAGGATGCGGCGTGCTGCGAGGGAGGGATGCTGCAAGATCGCAGCGGGCAGATTACCCCGGAGACCTACATCCGGCGGTGGATCCGGGCGTTGCGCCACCCGCGGCAGATGCCGGAGGTGCACATCACGCTCAAGCGCAAGGACCTGCGCAATGACTTTCGGATGCCCGGGGATCCGTCGGACGATGAGCGATGGGAGGATTTCTGTACACGGATGCGCGAGCTCGGGCGGGAGGACATCCCGCTGGCGCTCGAGGGTGACTCGGAAGTGATGTTCTCGCTGCACCAGGATATCGAGCTCGTGCTCGCGATCTACGGCTACGGCCAGCAGCGCCGTCCGCTGTTGGGCCCCTGGCGAGCGCTCGGTGGCTCGTGGGCACCGGAGGGCGAGCCGAAGGCCTCGATCGGGTATCTCCCGGCGGGCGGGGAGATCTCCTCTCCGGTCGAACCGGTGGCGTATCGGATCGACGACAACGAGCTCGTGATGCTCGAGGACGGGAAGTGGCGTGCGGCCGGCTGGGACTACAGCGTCGTCGGGGACTACGTGAAGGGGCTCTGGGAACAGGAGCTTCGCGCACCGGGCGGCTACGAGGTGCTGATCCCCCCGTATCGCAAGGCGATCCATGCCGCGCAGTTGCTGCCGCGGGGCAGCGAGGCAGAGGTGGACCTCACGAACTGCCCGTCGCACGCGAAGAGCGATGTGCTCACGCTGGCCCGGGATCTCGGTGGGCGGATCGAGTCCGATCCTCTGACTTCGGCGGACGCCAAGGCATGGATCCCCTGGTCAGTGGAGGCCGGCCGCAAGCTTGCGTACCTGCCGCACAAGGCGACCACGTGGCACGTGCCCGAGGCACCCGCGACGGAGGTTGCGAGGTTGTGCGCGTGAGCTTGATCGAACGACACGTCGGGAATCTGCTCGATGTCACGACCGGGATCATCGTGCACGGCTGCAATGCGCGCGGTGTGATGGGTGCCGGGGTGGCCAAGGCCATCAAGGAGCGCTACCCAGGGGCCTACCATCTCTATCGCGGCGTGTACACAGGCCCGGGGCTCACCGTCGGGAACATCATCCCGTACGAAGTTCCGACGCTTGCGGCACAGACCGAGCTGTTGATCGTCAATGCGATCACCCAGCAGGACTACGGCACCGAGCAGCGCCAGGTCAACTACGAGGGGCTCTTTCAGTGCTTCTCGCAGATCCCGTGGCTGGCCAAGGCGTATCAGCTTCACGACGTTCACTTTCCGCTCATCGGCTGCGGCCTGGCGGGCGGGGATTGGAGTGTCGTCGAGGCGATCATCACGAGCACGCTGAAGGGTCTGAACATGCACCTGTGGGTGCTCGAGGAACACTGAACGGTCCGAGCCGATCAGTGCAGAGGTCACTCACTCGCCGCGGGACATCCCGCGGCGATTTTTTATCCCTTGTCGCGAAGAAGCGTCGCACCCGGGTGCCTCGGGCGGCGTTGTGGCGGGGTGCGCGGAGGATTTTATTGGAAATTCGATCCCCTATAGGTGGGCACTGAGGATAGGGCCGCGGGGACGGCCTGCACGCAAGACGAGGACTGATCAGAGTGCGAGACATTTCAGAGCCCATCGAGTTCGACACGAAGGACCTCGACATCCGGCGCATGCTCAAGGCGCTCGAGCGAGGGGAGTTCGTGCTCTACTACCAACCACAGGTGAGCACCACGACCGGGGAGGTGGCCGGCGCCGAGGCGCTGATCCGCTGGCAGCATCCGAGCCGCGGGCTGCTCGTTGCCGGGATTTTCCTGCCTGCGCTGCAGGACCTGCGCTTTGCGCGTCGCGTGGGGGAGTGGGGGATCTGGCAGGCGCGACAGGACATCGAGCGGTGGCGGCGCGCAGGGCTTGCGAGTGTGCCGGTGGCCGTGAACATGCACCCTGAGCACATCGCCGAACCGTACTTTGCCGCGTCATTCCTCGCCGCCTCCGGCGGACTGATCGACATCGAAATCGTCGAGGAGCCCGGAAATGAGCAGACTCTGGTGCCGTCGCTTACCGCGTTGCGCGCCGAAGGCGTGCGCGTGGCGCTCGATGACTTCGGGATCGGCTATTCCTCCTTCGGTCGACTGATCGAGCTGCCGATCGACATCATCAAGATCGACAAATCGTTCGTCTCGGCGCTCACCCGAAGTCGATCGCTCCCGCTGCAGACCCGTACACGACGGATTCTCTCCACCCTTGGAGCGCTTGCGCGTCTGTGCAGGTTCACTACCATCGCCGAGGGAGTCGAGACTCGGGCCGACTTCGAGGCGGTCCGTGCCCTCGGGATCGACCAATCACAGGGCTATCTGCACAGCCCAGCGGTGAGCGCCGATGCCTTCGAGCGCTTCCTGCGTCCGAGCTCGGCGGCCCCGATCGCTGTGGCTCGAAGCGCCCGAGGTGTGATCGAGGCTCCGCGGCGGGAGCGCTCATGAGCGAGAGCCTGGCGAAACGATGCGATGCGCTCGCCGAGCGCATCGTGCTGCCGGCCTTCGCGATATCCCGCGAGGACTTTCTCAGCGCCCCGGTGCTCGCGCTCACGCGCACCCTTGATGATGAGACCCGCCTCTCGATCTCGCTCCTCTCGGCGCTGCTGCTTTTCGTGACCCGTTACGAGCGTGCCGGTGCGCACGGCGCGGTGCAGGACCCAACGCTGAAGGGGGTCTACCGGCTGCTCAGCACCGGGGGGCTGCTGCGCCCCGATCTGCCGTTCGAGGCCCGGGCGGCCGAGAGTGAGGTCCCGCTCGCGGTGTTCGTGCGAGTGCGCGAGATCGCCCGCGGGGGCGCTTGCGATGCCGAGTCGATCGCACGCCAGGTCGAGTGGGGACAGATTGAGCAGCGCATGCACGAGGCGATTGCGCTGCGCGATGATCAGCGCGCAATGGTGGTCTCGATCATCCGCTGCGTGCTCGAGCGATGCGTCAGCGGTGGGGCCTGGGCGCACGAGGGCGCCCAGGAGCGGCGAACGGCGGTTGCGGCACCTCCCTTGTCCGCTTAGGTCGCACTCGGCTCTCAGGGTAAATAAACCGCGGCGGGCCATTGAACAATAGCCTCGGAGGTTTCTCGGTAACTTGTTTGCCCTCGGGCAGCGGTATAAAATATAAAAACTGGATTCAGGCGCGAGGACTCGCGCAAGGGTTGGACGCTGTGCTGCTGCTGATCGATCAGGACAACGTGCTCGCGGATTTCACCCGGGTGATCTACACGGAAATGTGCGCCAGGGGCCACAGGGGACAGGCTATCCCGCCGGCGAAGCAGACCAGCTACCCACTCGAGGACCACTATCCCCCAGAGCTTCTCGGGGAGCTGAAGTCGATCTACACCGCCGAGGGCTTCTTTCGCAGCCTGCCGCCGATCGAGGGGGCGATCCAGGCGGTGAAGGAGATGGTGAGCGAGGGGATCGACGTGCGCATCTGCACATTCCCGATCCAGGCGTATCGCAACTGCGTCGGGGAGAAGTATGAGTGGGTCGAGCGGCACCTCGGGTCCGCGTACACGACCCGGATGATTCTGACGCGCGATAAAACCATCATCGCCGGCGACGTGTTGATCGATGACAACCCGGATATCAGCGGCTCACGAACGCCGTCATGGAAGCATATCGTGTTCGATCAGCCGTACAATCGCGCCGTCGCGGGGCCGCGGCTTCAAAGCTTGGCGAACTGGCGTGCTGTGCTCGAGCCGATGTATGCGAACCGGCGGTATAGTGCCGGATCGGCCCGGGAGATCATCGGGGCTGGATTCTGAAATGCAGCGTGTTGGGCGCTACTGCCGGTCGGCGCGGCGTGCGGTCTTTTGATGGTGTCGGTGGTATCCAGAGGAGCCTAGATGTTCTTTCTCCTATTTCCCATTGTACTAGGGGTCATCCTTTTTTCGATTGTCGAGCAACATCGAAAAAAGCAGCGGATGAGGGAGCAGGACTACGACTGGTACAAATCAGCACACCCTGATCTGGTCACCGAGCGGGGCGTGAAGTGCGCGTGTTGTGGGAATTCGCGCATCAACGCACGAGCTCTCATGCGGCACACTTACATGAGGGAGCACTACTGCGTTCAATGTGGTACAACGTTGTATTACTCCCCAGAGGGCTGACCTCACGCATCCCGCACACGGTGGCACGGCGGGATGTCTCCGTGCCCAACTGAGCGGCGCGGTCGTAGTCGAGACGGCACGAGAACGACGGCCT
>JAEHJW020008154.1_pt1 | contig 73919 bp, 105 predicted proteins | sample 9271431 | NCBI WGS metagenome assembly JAEHJW02 | reverse complement strand
ATGAATATGAATACCTGGAAAGTTGGGAATATGTCAAAGATTCCCCAGAAGTTTTCGACCAGTCGATATAACTATGGCTTTTGAGGAGTAAATATGCAACCCTACAAACAACCAAATCCAAGCCAACTACCCACTATCGTCTATCTAGACGAAAACAATGAAGAACAAGAAGTGTGCTGTAGTTCACAAAATTACAGCTATACAATGGAAAAGATCATTGCAGCGGGCTATAGTGTCTTAGAGGTGAACTATGATTAAAATCTATCAAGTGTCGGTGTCTTACTATTGCCCCTGGCATAGATCAAGACGTAAACAAGTGGCGAGGGTAATACCTGGTAATCTGCCCTTTAGCGTTGAAAGTATTAAACTTATGGCTACAGGTTCAGTTAGTGACAAAAACTAGTTTGCTAGTAAATTTGTGGCAACCCTACTTAATCCCGATAAGGTTTGACAATATGCAAAAGCTAAAAGTAGAATTCTCACACTATCGGATTGACCATCCCGATTATTGGCCAGGTTCTAATCTTCCCGGCGTCATAGTGCCAGTGTCAGAAAAAGGCTATACAAGCCGCCAACTAAGGCTAGCTATACTTGAAGCTTTTAAGAACAACGAAACTTTTGGGGGTTGCCCCTTTTTCGCTGATTACATCCCCGACGAGAGGCTACAACATCTAGCATTCTTGTTTTATGCAAAAACAATGCCTGCATGCCTTAATCGTGACATAAAGTATAGGGGCAAGGTAGGTAAATGGGTGGACAGTGAAGATGATCGGCTTATTTACATAATGTTTAAAATTGAGTATTAGCAAAAATAATCCTTGCAGCCCCTAAAGCTTTCGACTAAACTTGTTTTAACAGCAACCAACCAACAAAGGCAACCCCATGACCATTGCAGAATCAATCAAAAGCTTTCACTCGCTTTCAATTAGTAATCTAATGACTGAGGCTGAACAAAGAGCTGTAGAAATAAATCAAGATTGGCAGAATGAAACTACCCGCTTTACTTTCAAAGATGGGTCGACTATCCTTGTTTGTAACAACTACGCAACTACCCACGGATAAAAGACAATGACTACCTACACTCCAAAAACAGAAAAACAACAAGCAATTGAATATGCCCGCATCTGTCAACGTGAACAACTGCTAGCCCACTGTGAGCAGCTATTAATAGGGCTACTAGCACTAGTCGCTGTATGCCTGTTATATGGCATTTTAGGGTTATCTGTGTGGATTCTAGGGGCTGTACTTACAGTGGCAGGCTTGTGGGGAGTTGACAAATGGGAGAATCGAAAGGATTGTACTAGTATATAACTGGGGTTGTATGGATTACCCCTAATTTATAATAAAACAATCTAACTAGAGCTGTTACACCCATAACGTTATTTGTTATACTAAACACACAAGGCGAGCAATCGGTGCTAGCCATTCAATTGAATAGGTGAGCTATGAACACGCATACAATCGAAAAAAGAAAAAGGATGCTAATCAATACCGACCCACAAAGGCGCTGTTATAATGGTGCCCATTACAGCTCAGAATTAGTTTGGGGTGAATGGGAAGTGTTGGAATATACACATCTAGAGAAAGTAGATGAACGTTTATCATTTTGGATAGGATTGAACGACTACGCAGTCAGCCAAAGGGGGGATACAGCTAAAGCTCAGTTTAGAGTGGTTGAGGGAATAATCCCAATTGAAGACTAACAAACAATAGCAAGACAATGGCCCGCCTTAGAGCGGGCTTTTTATTACCTATACATTTAGCAGAATATAATCCCTTTTGGCTGCTAGCAGCTATATAATACTAATAAGATTAACATTAAGGATAGAATCGAATAGTGTACACCTCTTGGGGTGGCATAATATTGCTTTAGGCGGTAGTTTAGGAGGAGGAATATAGCAGGAAGAATATAGCAAGGAGAGTTTTAATAGATTCATAAGGTGTTAGCCCAGCCTCTACACACTCTTGTCAATACCTAATAATAACAATAACTTATACTATTTTCTTATACTCATCTCTAATCTTCTCCTACCTTAGTTATATACTGTTAGTAGTCACTAACTTTTATATTAGTACTCTCTAATATATCCCTATGCACTAGAATAGTGCAATCTAGTCATAATCATAAATTCATCAAATAGTCAAGGAGAGAATGATCATCTTAATTAATTATGCTTAGAATAATTTTGAAAGGAGAATTATCTGGAATATGTGAAAATAATATAGGCAGGATATTTTAGAATTATTGACAGAAGAGGGTGAGTGTGGTGGGAGGTGTTTAACACCTCACTAGCATTATCAGCTATAATTACCTAGTCATTATTGCTATATCTCAGCTGTAAGCCTTATGTTTCCTATGTATTACTAATATTCCCTTACCAATTCCCAGTCGTTCATGGCTCATTAAGAATAAAAATAAGATATTTATGGATATTTCCTCTCTATTCCCTATCCTTTATAGGGGTATGTATAGACATATGTATATGATATTTCTAGGATTTCTTATTGTTGGCCTAAGAAGTGTGGTAGGTGATATTTTGTACAGATATTTCTAAATAGATTTATGGTTTATAGGGGGTATGTGTAGGTATAGCCTAGGGATAGAGCCTTACAGGCTTGTTTAAAAGCGACATGAAATGTTGGTATGTTTTTAGCTATGATTTCTGCCAATTGCTGTTAGTGATATTTTGTGATAGCAGATGTTATGTCTGTATGGTGGGGATAAAGAGGGTTATAGTGAGTAGCTATGATTGGTGGGTTGTTGATAGGGATATTTTGGTATCCAGATTGGGTATCTGTGCTATACTTCTCCTACTAACATATCCCGTTGCTATATATTATAAGATGCGGAAGCGCAATTCTTTTTGAAAGCCCGAAAACACTGGGGTGTAGAAAATCAAAAGTTGCCTGTACACAACTTTTCTGTTAAAATAGGTGTAAATGAGGTGTTTTACCTGTACAAATATTGATCAGTACAAACCCTTGTCAAGTATTATTTTATAAAATAGGAGATTATTTATGAGTAATGAGAGCTATGTCACACAAACAGGGGATAAACCCTATCAGGTTAGTGATAAACCTTATACAAAGCTACAATCTACCAACCTTGACTTGCTTGCCACTGATGGGAAGTTAGATTTCTCCTCTTACAAGGTGTTCTGCTACATTGGCTCTAGGGTTACGGATGGCAATAAGGCTAATGTGAGTGTTGCTGAGATATGTGGTGCCCTTAGTCTTAATAAGTCTACAGTGGGTCGTTGCATTAGGGAGTTGGAAGATGGCATGCTTATCAAGGTGGAGGGTAAGGAAGGGAAGGCTAGAGTCATTCTGTGCTCCCCTACATACTTCTACAACGGTAGGTATGAACATAAGCCCTCTATCACAAAGGCTTGGTATAAGATGTTGAGAGAGGAGAGATGGGATAGTGTTGTTAAACAGACAAATAGACTACTAGGAGATGCTGTATGAAGGTCGTGTTACCAAAGAGAACAATAGAGGCTGCTTACGCTTGGATGAAGTTCGCAAAGCTTAAGTCAGATGAAGTAGAGATGCTGTACCAAGCTACACAAGGTATGCTCACTAAGATAGAGACAATTACCTCTGGTGAGGAAATTGGTAGAGGGACTTCTAATTCCAGCTCAGATGGATGGTGGGATTCCATAAAGACTCATACACACAGAGAGAGTAACAGCTCTTTCACCAGTAAGAGCACTACGAATTGTGATCATCTTGAAGTGGATGTTTCTTTGGCTGCTAAGGTGTGTAGTTGGGCTAAGTGGGATGATAAGCTTGCCAGTGTTGAGTGGAATGCTCGCTTGTTCAAAGAGATCAGAAAGCGTGAAGATGTGAGGTTTAGTACTTTCTTTAACGCATCAGAGTTTAGCCTTATACATGACTTCTTACACAGGCTCCGCCACAACTGGCGTGAACAAGACTTTGGATTAACCCCTGTAAACCATGAAGTATTAATATGGTATCTTGGTCTTATGGACGACTTCTCTTCTTTTGACTTTAAGAATGCTATAAACACAAGCCAAGAGTGTTGCTTCTCTGTCTCACACAAGTATAACGCTTACAGAGTCACGGTTACAGTGAGGGGCGGCATCTACATGATTTGCATTATGACACTCTTGCTATCTCACATTGGTAGGGAGGCGGTGATTGAGTGCTACAGTCTTGAGGAGTGTAAGAGGAAGCTTAAGGAGTATTCGTTTGAACAACTTCCTGTGTTGTTTAATACAACAGTAAAAACTGATATATTCCAACACAATCCTATTGAGTGGTTGGATTACTATTATGAACAGAAAGGAGGTGTTGTATGATGAAAGTTAAACAAATACAATGGAGTGACTTGATTGCAGAGAGTGATGTATGAACCTAATCATAGCCGGAGGAAGAGACTTTGATGATTACGACCTTCTTAGTAGAGAGCTAGATTATTTACTTAGCAAAACACCCAAGGAGATCATCACTATCTTTGTTGGAGGAGCTAAAGGAACAGATACTCTTGGTTTCATCTATGCTTGGAATAACAAGATAGATTACAGAGTGTTTATGGCTGACTGGACTGTGCACGGTAAGAAGGCAGGTATCCTTCGCAATCAACAGATGCTAGATGCTGGTGCTACACACCTTGTAGCCTTCTGGGATAAAAAGTCTAGAGGCACTGCTGATATGATTGACAGGGCTAAGAAAGCTGGTATAATGGTTAGAGTATTTTATTATAATCAGGAGGAGAAATGAATGAGTTGGCATTATTCGCAGGCGCTGGTGGAGGAATACTTGCAGGCAAATTGCTTGGATGGAGAACAGTGTGTGCAGTTGAATGGGAACCATACCCCATCTCTGTACTTGTCCAACGACAGAATGAGGGTATTCTCCCGCCTTTCCCGATCTGGGATGACGTTAGAACCTTTGACGGAATCCCTTGGAGAGGACTTGTTGACGTGGTATCTGGAGGATTTCCTTGCCAGGACATCAGTAGTGCAGGAAAAGGAGCAGGGATTAATGGAGAAAGAAGTTCAATGTGGTATCACATGCTCAGAATCATCAACGAAGTGCAGCCAAGATTCTGCTTCATTGAAAACAGCCCCCACCTTAGAACTAAGGGACTTGTCACCGTATTACAAGGGCTTGCCGAAACGGGGTATGATGCTGTCTGGGATGTTGTATCCGCTGAAGATTGTGGAGCCAATCACGAAAGGAAAAGAATGTGGATTGTTGCTACCAACCCCAACTGCAAGCATGATGCCTTGCGAGGGAACGGTCAGATTAGCCAGGAAAGCATTCGAGAACAATCTCCTGAATTTTCAAGAGGCTTGCCTTGTCGCAGGGAAAGATATTCAGAAGAAGCAGGGAGTTCTCCCCGTGAAGATATACCAACTACCGACAGAATTAGATGCAGAGGTTGGTGGGAAGATAGACCCCCAATTCACAGAATGGATGATGGGGTGGCCTTCGGGATGGACAGACTTAAAGCCATTGGAAATGGACAAGTACCAATCGTGGCTGCAACAGCATGGAAGCAACTTATAAAAGCAATGTATGAGGCTAATATATGAACATAACCACCCACCCCTGGTTCCACCCAATCTTCTCCTACTTGCTATTCACATTCTTATTCATCTTTGTAGACCTTCCCCACTTTACATGGAAAGGCTTCTGGAGTAAGATTGTCCTGACAGCCTTAACTATGATTGTTGGGGCTTATTCGTATAGAAATATTTTGGAGTATAAATTATGATTCCGTATTACACGATTGAGATTGATGGAGATGAGGATGTGCTGCTAGTGAAGAGTTCAGATGGATCTGAGCACACTTATATTAAAACGTACTTCAAAACATTTGATAAAGGTTTAATCTTAGCTAAATTGGAAGATTTAAAGGTTGCTCCAATATATGAATACAAGGGGTATAAAGTTGAGTACATGAATAGGGCTATAGGTGACTTGTATTCATATATAAAGAAATCTTCAAAGTTAAGTGATAGATGTTTTGGTGGCAACCAGAGTGCAAGCATATCGGTAAATTGGATACCTGAAGAGAAAGATTATGAGGAGAACAAAGAATGACAGAAATAACTTTAATAATTTTGATAGCTGTGATATATGCTATTTGGTATAGTATTAGAGATGGAGGTGATGAGTGACTAAGTTAGAATTGACTAAATATATTGAGAATGTTCCAGATGACTACATCATAGTAGTTCCTGGTTATGACCATAGCTATTCTTTAGCCGAAGTGGATAAGATAACTGTTCTGAAAGAAGGTAAACATCAATATACTGACAATGTTTTTGATGATCCCATTGGTGGTAAAATCGTAGGTGCGGTAGTTTTCAGCTAGTAATTATAAGAGGAGACTAAATGACAACAATAGCAATTAAAGATGGAGTAATGGCTTGTGATAGTAAAGAATCGTATACTCAAGGAATGATAACTTCTTGGGATGTTAAGAAGGTGATGCTACATAATGATGCTTACTATGGATTTTGTGGGAGTAGCCACTGGGTGGTTATAGTTATGGAAGCAATACGCAGTAACCATAAATTAGAAGAGTTATCCTCTGAGATTGAGCTTGAGTTCATTAAGATGCCAAAGAAGGGGCCATCTACTCTAACTTATCTGGGGAATGGGCATATTAGCCAACAGAATATCTCTAAAGGAGGCTTTGCTATTGGTTCTGGTATGCCATATGCCATGGTAGCCATGTCTTGTGGTAAGAGTGCTACAGAGGCGGTCAAGGAGGCCATTAAGTGGGATATTTATAGTGGTGGTAAGGTGAAGAGTTACAGTTTTAAGGAAACGAAGTAATATGGCTGGAATCAGCGAAAGAGTGAGATTAGCTTTAGAGGATATAGAAAGTGACAACTTACAACTTGTATATGCACGGATAGCTGATTACTTGTTTGAAGATGGAGAGATTAGTGAATCAGAGTTCATGGCAGCATACAACAAATACAGATCAAAGAGAGGACAACGTAGTTATGAAAATTGAAGTTACAAAAGTAGAGAAGAAGCAATACTTAGAGACATTCTTCAATCGCTATGAAGAGATTAAGAACATCTTGACAGAATTGGATAATATCTTAGGAGTTAGCACAGAGAGTAGCTTGTCTACTAAGCTGTTTGAGCTTACAGACGACTATGCTAAAGCTGTATCCACTCTAACGGGAGTATCCTTAGATGATATTTTCTGGTATATGTTTGAATGTGAACTGGGGGAGAAGCCTATGATGGCAGCCCCAGGTAGTGAAGCTCCTGGTGAGTACCCTATCCTAGTAGATTCTGTTGATGCTTTGCTAGAGGTGAGCGAATGGGGGAAATAGAACAGGTAGAAGGAGAGGGTAGCCCCCTCCTTGAAGGTATCTACCAAACCAAGGAAGAATGTGGTGAGGGTTGGGATAAGTATTTCTCTTGTATGAAGAGTATGAGGGATTGGCTTAGAGTGACAGGCAGGACTCCCACTAGCATTCAACATGGGCATACACCATCGGGTTATAGTGGAGTGTTTATAAAGTATGACTAAATCCTAGGCAATAAAAAAGGGCCGTATGGCCCTCTATTCGTTTATACCATCAACCCTTTACAAAACTCATAACTCAAGTCACACCTATTCATCCACCCCTCCTCAAACTTCCTGTTCTTCTTATTCGTATAGTAATCCTTGTGCCTCTCTACTAGCCGCTTAAACGGCTTCTACACCATCTTTGGTTGTCCCAGAATCTCCTGTGAAGCCGTTTAAGGCAGTTAAAGTCTTGACCCCTAGTATCCCATCCTGCTCAACCCTCAGTGTGCCTTGTAAGAGCTTACAAGCTGTTTTAACACCGAGGTTTACAGCAGCTAAAGCTACATAGGCATCTACTCCGCTAGGAAGAATGTCACCAGATACACTATCCCAGAACTTCTCTTTGTAAAACTTCTCCACTAATGGTAGAAGCTCTTCTCTGAAGCAATCCCTATCATACACCATCCTTTTAGTGAAAGGCTTAGATACATCTCCGTAGGAGCCTCTAAGCCTATCCCACCCCTCCCACTCTGGCCAGAACACTTTGCTTATGCCACAGCATGTAAGCCCACCATCGTCGTCTGGGATGTTAGTGAGTTGGGTAGATTCGAGGAGAAGGAGTTTGTTGAAGAAAGGTTTAAAGTTTTTGTTCATAGGCTACTCCTAAAAGTCCTCATAATGTTCTTCTTGCCCACAAAGAATTCTATCTCTAAAGTTAGACACTTCCTCTTCTAAGCAAAGAAGAAACCTGTATGCGTTATTCTTGCCACATAAACCATATTGATTAATATAGAACTCATCTAAGTCTGAGAACAAGAATACGTCAGTTGTCTCCCCTTTCAGCACACCCTCTAAGTTGTTCAAGAGAACCTTAATAGCATTAATAGAAACTTCATACTGTGTGGGAGTGGTAGCCATCTCTGTGATAGCAGATAGCTTCTCTAGGATCTCTACAGGAAGGGAGTGCTGCTCTGGAGGAGCGGGAGCCTTAGCGACCACCACTTGCTTTAGTTCAAAAATCTTCTTTTCTGTCATCTTCTCTCCCCTTATATTCCCATTTGCCAAATAAAAACTCAATACGTTCTTCTTGAGTCATACCCTCTGTCTGCTTATAAAGTTGCTTCCAATAATCTACTACTTGATCGTGGCTAACCTCTGTCCAGGTATGCTTGTCTGTCACCAATTGTGTACTCCTCTATCTTTACAAGTAACCTTGTAAGAGTCTATTGAAGGAATATCGAAGTAACGTGGAGAGAAGGAATACTCAAACTTATAAGTCTTCTCTCCATCAACCTTAGTACTAAGGGTGTAAGCCGTGGCTTCATTCAAATATTCCGCTGCTAGCTTCAAGAGCTTATCATCTTGATCAGCATTGTCTGTAGGATTATTAATCCACAAGTTTAACAGCTGTTGTACTAACTCTACTGTTTGTTGTTTATCTTTCATGAATCAGCCTCAGAAATAAAGACCTACACAAAGGAAGGTCTGGGGATACTTTGTTTCTTGTTGATTGGTTTGTCTTGCGATACCAAAGCATCCTGGTAGTTCTGTGTTTACCGTAGTATAGGTGTTTACTCATGGTTAATCCCAATCATCAAAATCTTTTTCAATAGCTTCAGCATCAATACCAATTTTCTTGAATAACTTAGCCAGACTCTTTCCATCTCTATTCATGTCCCAGTAGTTACCATAGAAAATACTACCCTTGTCGTTGCAAATACTTAACATTTCACAGTCATCATCATAAGTTATAATAATCTTACTCATAAATCTCCTCAATCGTTTTTACTAGTGGCTTCTCTCTCTAACTTATCTGCCAGCTCAAGTAAGTTGGCATATATAGTCTCAGAAATTTCTAACCTAAACCTGTTTGCAACTTCCCTTATTCTAGAACTCTTTCTGAGCTTATAAGCATTACTCGCCTCAACTTCAGAATCAAAAGCACCCAGATAAGTTTGCTTACTTCCTCCTTTAGCTGTTAGCTCCCCAGTTTGACATTGTGCAATGAACTTTTTCTTATTGTCACACCAGTGAACACCCATGCTATATGGGGACTTCTTATTACTGCCAGTAAAAAGCTGATTAACTTCCTCGGGTATTAGGTAACAAGTATCTGGGCCATATGCCTTATTCCCAATCACAGTTAAATCTTTATCAAGATGATAACCTTTACCATAGTTTGGTTGAGATGTGTACCACTTAGCAAACACTTGGTAGTTGTGCCACTCAGGTACAACATAACACCCCGCATAAGTCGGACGAGTTTTTTGTTGTCGTTCAATATTGTAACAACGTTTAAACAGCCCATTCCAAACTTCATATTCTGGAGTATTTTTGCTACCGACTTTACACAAGTATTCACCCTCACCGAAATACCCAACCCCGCAGACAAACGGCGCGTATGGGTTTCTGACTTTACTAAACGATACGGTCTTTCTATCTGCCTTTGTGGTGTACCCGTCTTCAAACTGGACTACATACCAAAGAGGACTTATCTTTTCAATAATTTCATATTTACCATAAGGACTCTTAAAAGAGTCTCCTACATTTATGGATTTTTCTTTTACCCTACACCCGCAAGAGTTTCTTAATCCTCTTAAAAGACAAGTTTTTTGCAAATACCTAATATTTCCGCAAGAGCATAAACACTTGTAATAAGATCTTGGTGCAGATGTCGGGGTAATTTTTACTCTTCGACAATATTCAATAACACTTAGCCTACCAAATGTTTTTCCTATCAATTCTGTCAAACTTATCTCTCCTCGTCGAATACTTTAACAAATAACTTAGCCAGCCCGCTACGAACAACATCTTCACGACCAAAGGTAACTATACCAATGCTATTATACAAAGCATCATTGTCATCTTGATCTAGATACCAAGGCTTATCTCGTTTCAACCTAGAGATAAGGTTGTTTATCCAAACCAGACCAGATTCACCTCTAATATCTTTCTGCCACTCTGCGCTATCCCCGCAAAAGATCATCTGTGCCCCATCATCAATCCTGGTAACTAGTGTTTGCATGGCTTTAACATCTGTATTGCTGGCCTCATCAACTATAACTACTTTATTCTTATATGACCTACCACGACAGTCTTCTAAGCTTTCTAGAACTATCTTACCGTGCTCTAATGCGTAGTTAAACTCAGCTTCACCTAGCACCTGCTTTATAGGGTCAATCATAGATTGCATAATTGGCAGAAGCTTTTCTGTATTACTACCAGGTCGAAGACCAACGGAGCGACCAACAAACTCATAGGGACGAATTAGGACAACACCATCAACCCTTCCCTTCAAGTATTCATTAACTGCGTGTATGCAAGCAATAAAGGTTTTTCCCGCCCCCGATGCCCCGCAACTTATAACTAGTTGTTTGGTTTTTAGCAGCTCTATATACTTAGCTTGGTTGTGATTCATTGGTTGTAGGTTAAAGACTTTAGATTGTTTTATCTCCTGAAACTTATCTTTAATTTTCCTATCTTCTATAATCTGCTGCTCACCCCTAACAACTTTAGATGTGTGCTTGTCTGGTTTTCTTTGGTTACGTCTTGAGCTGTTACTCATACCTACCCTTAATGAATTGTTACAGGAGTGTTAATATTTTCTGCATTGTCTGTGCTATTCAACAGAAGTTCTTGCTGTTGAATGTATTGCCTCATCATACTCTCTTCCATTGCTGTTAAATAAACATCCAACAGCTTCTCCTTCTTTACAAAGGCATACTTGAATATCTGGAAGACAGAGTTCTTGAATATGCTGATTGAATAGGATAGTGTACCTGTGTTGATGAATGAAGTGATGATTGCTACTTTGTACATTCCAAATAACAGAATGGATGTTATTAATAGAGAGGCTACCAGAAGTAGCCATGGGGTTAGTACCATTCGTATGTCTTTCCTTCAGGGATGTCATTCACAAAACAATTCAACCTGTAGTTGTTATTATCACCCTCTTGGTTGGCATTTTGAAACTTATCTAAATCTAACCACTTGTCCATAAACGGCAGAGGGTTGACTACTTGAATATTCATTGGGGGTGTTATGCTAAACAGCATATAAACATCCTGAGCATTCCAATCAACCCACTCATTAGCCAGGAGTTCATTGTAGCCAGATACCCTACCAACACTATTGAATAAGTAGTTGTTCCAGTCATACTCTCTTTGTACAATTTCAGAAATTAGCTTTTCAATCTTATCTCGAAGAGACATAAAAGCAACAATTCCTCTGTGAGTATTCATCTCAACCTTTAAGACATACTCCCAGACACGACAATGGATGTAGTATTCATCCTGCATAATCTTCTGAACAAGAGAGCCTATCCCCTGAAAGTAATCCAACTCCACAACACTGAAAGTAGAAGCAAACGATGCCATGAACTGAATACGCTCTAGGCAGTAGATAGCAACTAACCCCATAAAGACTTTATTGTAAAGCTCCTGGTTATTTTCAACCAAACCAAGAGAGTATTCCGCTCCAGCCTTTTGTAGATCCTTCAGAACGCTTGTTACGGTGTCAGCACGGCTAAGAACATCAGGGCACTCCATAACCTCTTTATAAAGCTCTGTAGCGTCTGGTAGGCATATCTTACCAATATCCGCGTAGGTTAGTGAGTGAGTGTTCTCTATCTCCCCATTCTTACTTACAGCTAACCAGAAATCACTATCAGTGATAAAGGGAGCAAATAGGACACTGACTGATCGACTAGCGACACTATCTAGCTCCCACTGGAAGGCCAAGTTCTTAAGCATTAGATCATAAACAGGTTTTGGACAAGCTGTGAAGTCAATACGACTTTGGTTTAAATTGATCTCATCTTCAGACCAGTCAATTTCTTTTTGTTTCTTGTACAGGTCAAACAGAACTTTGTGCTTACGATTTATAGAATCTAGTAAAGCTGGTTTCTGACCAAGAATCAAGCTACCAGTTCCATCCTTCCACTCAGTATTATCTTTATTAAACATTCTAAATACCCCTATTGCTATAATTTACACGCACCACCAACACAAGTCTCCTCCATATCAGCATTATTCTCCGTATTAGTGTAATACCTAGTCTTGACACCATAACGTTTAGCTAGCAAATAGTTATTAAAGGCTTCATCCGCACTAAACTTCCTGCCATTCTTACCATCAATCTCTTTATCTTTAGGCCAGTAGTCCGAGCTTAGTGTCTGTCCACAGAATTTCTGGAATAGGGCATACATCTCAATTATATCTCTAGTGTTTATTTGAGAAGCGAGTTGATACTTATCAGCCAGTAAGTCAGCATCTGGGGCAATAAAGGTTGTTATCTTATTACCATCTTTCTTCTCTATCACCAAACCACGAACAGGATAAACTGAGTTTGTAGTTCCAGAAGCTTGTGAGCTGGACTCTCCTGGCATGAAAGCCTCTAATACACTGAATCTGTAACCATGCTTAAGCCCTTCTTTACGTAAAGCTTCCCAGTCATACACTAGCTTTTGGTCGGTAATCTTATCAACAGTCTTTTTATAGGTGTCAATTGGGAGCCAACCATCTGGATATTTAGTTTTATACAACCATTCACAAGGCCCACGTTCTTTAGCTAGACGAATAGAAGCTTTGTGTAGGAAGTAGCTGTGTCTCTCAGCGACTCTGTGTATATAGGCTTTACTTTCAGCAGAGGTGTAATTCAAACCCTTTGAAGCTAAGTCATGCGCTAGGTTCATCATACCAACCCCAGCGTTGCGTCTAGCTTTAGCTGATCTTCGTAAGGATGGAAAAGGATAATTACCAATCTCAATCACATCATCAATCATTTTAAGCGCATAGTAACAAGCATCTTCATACTCTTCATCACTTTCAGCTCTACCAACAACAATCGCAGCTAGGTTACAAGTAGCTATTTCCCCTTCTGAGTTTTCAGAATAAAGGTCTTGCATATTCTTGAATGGTTTTGTTACTTCACAGATTTCTTGCAGTTGTGTTCAACATAGGTCGTTAATCTATGCCAGTTTTATTCATTAACCTAATCTAACTTAACAAATACACGGCATTTAGGTTTTGAACCAGGGAACCTAAAACTTTCTATCCGTGCAAAGTGTACCGACTTAAACTAACTACTTAAACTTCTGTATGTCGCCATACAGCTCAGACTATATCATCACCTCTCGGTGCTCTCCGCTTCCACCCACTTGGGTGTACGAGCTTTCGCTCTAGTCGTTACGGGTTTTGGTAGGCTGTGTACCCCACTATTTAAACGTGTATGCTCAGAGGTCAAGCCTCATGTACAATTAAGTACCTTATTGCAACACTACACCCTTTACCGCACTTTGGCTGACCAACTTCCCACGGGATTGTCTACTAGAGATGTTCCCCGTTTTCAAAGAGTTTTAATTGTGCCATGGTATTAACACAAATTACTGCTATGTATCGTTTCTTTAAATGGTGTATGCCGATTCATTTCATAAAGATCGTGGTCATAGAATCGACCAGTCTCAAAAGCTTCTTGCAACGTCATCAACACCAATGCTCTTGCGTCTACAAACTCTTTCTTAATCAAAGAGTTATTCTCATACTTCTGGTAACACTCCTCGAACTCTTCAAGCTTGTCACTATAATAGAGCTTCCACAAATCTGGAGCATCTTTTAGGGAGATCAGCATCCACGACAAGCCCTGAGCTGCACGTCTATCTAAGGCTGGATGACTCCCAAAGCTGTAGTCAATATCTCCAATACGTTTAGAGGCGATTGTAGTGGGGTTGCGTAACTTAATAAGTGTCTTAGCTTCAGGATCTAGCGCACAGAAGTGAGTTGTAAGACTCCCACCCCTTCCACCCTGAGTGTTAGCAGCAACAGCAGTAGAACCTGATTTACAGTAGGGAAGCTTACCATTATGCTTAATCATACCACCACGTACAGCATCCCCAATACTTCGTGTAAGTAGAGCATTACCTATTCCAGCGGAGTTACAAGTCATCATATATGCAATATGATCGCCAACAGCAAGGCTTTCAGCTGTGTCCTCCACAACGTATAAACAGCAACTAGCAAGTCCTAAGTTCCAAGTACCTAAGTTTTGTAGATTGGGTGTTGGACAGTTTACATTGCACTTTATGGAGAATTTTTCGTAATACTTAAAGACATCTCGCTTGCGCTCTTCTTCTGGTTTATCATAAGAGAGTCCAAGAGCCATGCGCATGTATGTGAATTGGGGTGTTTCGTAATATTTGTTTTTAACTCTGTCTTGGCAGCTATACTTACCAACAATCTGTTTAAGTTGTGAATAAGTCATTGCTAAATCTAAATCATGGTCTATGAATTTATCATATTCCAACAACTCTTCTTGACTATAGCCCATATCTCGCCAGTAACCCAGTTCAACCATGTCAGAATACATCTCTGCGAGGTTTGGTATAGTCTCATAGTCTCCATAACATTCTTTATATATGCTCCCGATGTACAACCTCCCTGCCATTCGTTCATGTGCTGGGTCTTTCTTATCTAGACAGGCTGTTATCATCGCCTTGTGTAGTTCTTGTGTCGAACACCCATCTTGACACTTTCTAAATGCTTCTCTTAAAACGCTACTCCAGTCTGCGCCTAGTTCTCCTGCCCACTCTGCCCACTTTAAAAGTCTTTCTGGGTCAAATGCTTCTTTTGTTCCATCCCGTTTAACAACTGTTTTTATCATCTAATCCCCTTACTCTTCATCATTTTTATTTTCTGTATCATCATAAGCTTGCAACCAAAAATATAGCACTAGCAACAACATGATTATCGCTAGGCATGAAATGTTAGTTATCAGTATCATCTCCTATTTGTTTGGCCTTCGTGGCAGGACTCTAACCTGCAACCGATGGATTAGAAATCCACTACTCTATACAATTGAGTTACACGAAGATGTTTGGAAGCGGTGACTGGAATCTAACCAGCGTAAGCGATTTTGCAGACCGCCACATATACCCTCTGACACACCGCCTTAATTTGGTCGGGATTTTTATTTGTTTCTCTTTGGCCCTTTTCCCGTGTGTTTGGCCCATCATCTGGGAGAAGACTCATAGAGTCAATGCTACCCAGCAACTCTTAAATAATCTACTATCTATACTTCTTCCAGTATTCATCAAGTATGGGCATAATAGCTGTAGAATAAGCATACATAAACTGAAACTCTTGAAAGTTCCCCGTGACAGTCATCACATCATGTGTAACAAACTTGGCCTTAAGTTCTTCAAAGTTCTTTAATATCATTTTTACGTTACTTTCTTCTCTGAGCTTCTCACGCTCAAGTACCTCTGGAAGAACAACATCGTGGAGGAAGTCCACACCTTCTTCTGAGAATATACTTATACGGTCACTCATACCCACCTTACCCACTTCATCATCTCTTGCTCCTTACCTTTAGCATCTAAATAAACCACCATAGTGGCATCCCCAACAGCATTACCTGATATTATCACTTTAACCCACTCTCGTATAACAACACAACCAGGCTTAGCCCATGGAGGGAGTATGGGGTTAGTCATCCACCATCTCCCCTATTTTAGACGCTGCCACTGTCAAACCTAGCATAAGCGGCAATTGACCAGTAGAGTTATTAGTTTTTATGGTAACTTCAAATTCCCATTTACCACACAAGTAATTAGCTTGCCCAATATGTATGAAATCATAAGTAGGGTCTTGAGTATAACATACTTCAAGCCTAAGTTTGCTTTGAAGTTCAAAAGCATCTGCTTGTGAGTACAAAGGATTCCAGCTCCAAGTTTTTACAAACTCTTCAGAAAGACCAATAGCCTTAGCGGCCATCTTAATTGTGTAGTCAGTGTCAATATTTTGTTTACCAAACTCTAAGACAATATCAGTTTCCATAACTACTACTCCAACTCATATTCATGGTAATAACCAGCAATACGCTTATTAAAGACTGTCTGCGTAGCTATTCTTAACTTTTTGTTACCAAACACTCTTCCATCTGGATCTGTAAACTTTCTTGTGTAGAATACTCTTGTGGGGTATCTCCCAGGCTTATGTATGGATACCACTGTAAGCTCCATAGAGCCTTCTCCATTAGCAACAAAGCCACAATCATCTGGATAGATCATAACACTCCTACATCCAGGAGTCCATTCTCCATAATCAGAGTCAATAGAACTGGTTTCATCTAAGTCAACTTTAAAGAAAGGGTACTTTACGCTATACACTTCTCCTTCTGTGATTGTTTCAATCATAAGCACCTCCATTACAATAAGCAATCAATCTATAAAAATTCATAGTACCTAAGTCAAACACTTTAGACAACCCCGTTTCTGACATATTCTTAGTTATTGTAAGTTTACGTGCAGGGTAGTCTTCTTTATACGTGTAGAAATACTTATATGGAGATGACCCAGGGCTAATCACTTGTAACTCATGATACCAACCACCAACAGGAAGCTTCTTACTAGATTTGATTGTAGCATACTCTTTAGTGATATCAATTAAGACAGTTTCCCCAACCTGGAAATAAGGGTGCTTAGATGTATTCTTTACCATATAGGTTGAGTCTCCTTCTATAATCAATTTCAAGGTGCCTAGAAGCTCGTATAAGGCTTGTTGTTGTGCTTAGTGGTACATAGGTAGCGAGTATAACTCTTTCAGCCTTCTAGGGCTTTATATTGGCTTACACTTGACATTCAAACTCTCCTGCTTAACAGACTTACAGATAGTCTCAATGACTTTGTCTTCCCATACTAACTTGTAACTGATAGTAGGCCCATACATCGCCGCAAGTATAATTAAAATAGTCATTACACCTGTAAAAATATTATCTTTCATAGCAATCACCCCTTCACTTTAAGTACACAATTTACGTTGCTGCCTATCACTGCTTTGTAGGCTTCCATCATAACATCCTTTCCGAATTCCGTCAACTGCTTTTTAACAACAATGCTATCATGGAATGGAATAACTACTTCCCCAATACGGTTAAACCTGTCCAGAATGATGTCCATCATCTGACTATCCAAGTTCTGTAGTTTCATGCCTCTGGGGTTGATAAGCCAGTCTATCAGATAGTAGTTACGTAAGCCAAGCTTCTGTAGGATGTCTCTATACAAGATGTTGTTAGGAACATCCCCATTATCTATCATGCCTTGTAACATCCCATTACGATATAACTCATACCTGGCTGCTTTAATGGCATTCTCAGCAGACCCTTTAGAACCAGGGCGAGCTAAAGGAGCATACCCAGCATTTAGGCACACAATCAATAACAGCTTACAGAGCGTCCTAAGACCATGCGGGGTGTAGCCCACTACATCTATATGGTATGGATCAAAATCTTCCCCTAACTCCACTCCAGACAGCTCAGCAGCCATTCGTGGATGTAAGGCACAGTAGTCTATCTCTACAGTCTCTTCTCCTTCAATCTTGATAGAGGGTCTGTTCTGTTTCCACATCAAACCCTCAGCTATCCCTGGGCCTACTAGGTAGTCCCTTCCTCCTTCATCCCAACTATCGTTATTGTAGACCTTCTTGAGTTGTACGTCTACTTCTTTTCCATTCACAGTGATGTTCACTTTGCGGTAGAGCTTGTTACTCTGCTTCAACACACCAATGACGTACTCTTGATACACCCCAAGTTCTTTCTCTATGATGTTCTTATCTTTGTCTTTCATCTCTATTACGTTCTCCAATGTTGGTAATCTCCTCTTGTCTGCGAATGGGGTTATGAGGTCTACGAATTCGTCTGATAGCTCTATATAGCTTCTCTGTGTCTTTACTGGAGCCATTTTACCATGAGCATTCAAACCCCAGTCTTCTACGAAGCCTTTGTGTAGAGTCACTCTACCCGTCTGGTTAAGCCAAGTCAACACCTGGATAGTGTGGGAATAGCTTACACGTCTGTTCACTATCTTGCCATTGTATATTAAAGGAAGAGAGTAATCATGTTGATCTAAGGTAACACTAACTTCCTTTAGGTCAAATGCCAAATGAGCTACTAGATTGTAGGTCAGGGCAGAGATGGCATTAGTAGTCTTTGTTCGGCTTGTTGGCCTCACATTAGGGTATATCTTACTTCCATACTCATACCAGAAGTCAGTATCTAGCTGGTCACGAAGTGGCACCATGTATTTAGGTATCTTGTAATCTAAGACGTACATTCCTTCTCCTTCTCTTCTACTTCATGTTTACATACATATGCTAACTTGCCATCTACTTGCCTTACAACATAAGCAAGATGGCAGTGTTGTTGTCCTACTAACCAGTAAATCTCATATCTTGGTTTCTGTTCTTCCATCTCTCTCTTCTCCTCTCTAACTAAAGAGAAGATTCTACTCCTATCTCTGAGTTCTGTATACACTCCTATATAGATTATTAGTATATAAGAGAACAAATTTCTCACTACACCCAATTCTCTACCAATCTTTCTATTAGTACACAAAAACTATTTACCTTTAAAATCAAGAGCTTGCAAGCCTCCCAAAAATGGCCAAAAACACCCATTTTGGCACATAAATCATCCAGCACTACCCTGTTTAATATAACTAAATGATCTAAAAATAATAGTTGCATTCTTTCAGATAGGTGATATGATATAACATATCAATAGACATAAAACAATAACATGAAAGAAAAATCTACTAAAGAACGATCACACCTCTACCCAGAAGAAGATTGGATGACTCCAGAAGCCTATGCTATCCGAAGAGAGTTCTACGGAGCCACGGCAGGCAATTCATCAAACAGCGTACTAGATGTTTATAGCAGCGACCACTACGTTGCTCCATCAACTATGCCCCACCACATTGATTTCAAAGATAATCTATACAAGCCTTACTATGCAAGCTGTAGCCAAGAACTATTTGACTATAGTCTACACGGCATAAAAACAATAAAAATCTCTTGACATTTAAAAACTTATTCCAATAACGTGGTTCTCTGGGAGACGCCCAAGTCTTCTACACCTTTTCAAGTCCATGCAACGTGGCCACCACGCACATAACAATAACTACGTGTGGTGTTTTCTATTTTATAGCAGGATAGTGGAATAATAACCCGGTAGTCCCCATTAAAGCTGGAGTTCAACACCAGCCACAACAACAAGACGCAACCTCCTCACAGCCAGTCCTGCTGTGCGTCGAATGGACAACTAATTCTTCGATATACCTATCAACACCCCTCAAAATAATAAAGAGAAATAACTAATGGCCAGTACCTCCGCAATTTGCACATCTTTCAAAGCTGACCTATTGGCTGGTACTCATGTAGCTGGCGATGTATACAAAATAGCCCTTTACACCTCAACCGCCACCAATGGTGCTGCTACCGCTGCTTACTCTGCTACTAACGAAGTTACTGGCACAGGTTACACTGCTGGTGGTGCTACCTTAACGGGTTTCACTATTGGTTCTTCAGGTACCACTGCTTGGATTGACTTCACCACTGACCCTACTTGGGCCAACTCTACTCTTTCTACTGTTGCTAGTTGCTTAATCTACAACTCAACCAAAAGTAACAAAGCATTAGCTGTGTTTGACTTTGGTGGTACATTAGCTGCTACTGCTAACACAACTCTTACCCTCACTTTCCCAACCGCTGATGCTACCAACGCATTAATCCGTATTGCTTAATTGAGTAAATATTAATGCCTCAAACTAATCAAGATTTTAGAGGCAGGTTATTGCCAAATACTATTGGAACTATCTGGGATAGCCTTTATCCTCTAGGGGATAGGCCAGCTTCTACTTTGTGGAAAGTACCCAAGGCACAGCAATATGGTAGTACCTTCCCGTTCTATGCTAGATACCCCCGTCCAACTGGAGAAGTAAATTCATTTTCATCTCACTTGTGGGCGCATTCACAGATAGACTACGAATTAGACTTAGAAGCTGAGTTCGGTTGTTTCCCGTATAAATGGACAATAACTTCTGGCCCTGTTGGCGCAACTATTGTTTCTGAGTACACACGATCCACAGTCGGGGGGCTTACTCTACATAGCCGCCCTGCCAATTATGGTAGGTTGATATGGCCTGGGGTTAAATCTGGCTCAGCTAATTTTGTGGTTGAGTGTAGAGATCAGCTAGATAATGTTATCACCTACACCTTTACGGTTATAGTTGACGATACAAAATTTGTATTCTTAGATGCCGCTGCTGCGAATGATAGCGGCGATGGTTCATACGCCTCCCCTAAGAAAACCTTCCCCGCTGTATGGGTAGCTGGGTTTGCTCAGAGAACTATCGTTATTAAAAACGGTACCTATTCAGCCTCTGAAACTGGTAATACTTCAAGTATCTTATTTAACAATACTACTCGCCCAACAGCAATTATTAATTACCCAGGGCATACACCAAGCTTAAATCTTCTCTACCCTTTCAGAGATGGAGGAGACAACAATAGTTCTGATGACTTACTTATGCGTGGTATTAGAATTGTTAATGCTACGCTTGTCCCTGATGGCAACAATAAAATGATTCACTTTGCCAGGGTGCAAAGCAGGAACACTTTCCAACACTTAACTTTTGCAAACGTCACAAAAGGTACAGTTGGTGACGATAACCCTGGATGTATTGTTTACTTTGACGCTGGTGGGAGACACTACAATATCTCTGTGTCAAATTGTGTTTTAGAAGCATCTTGCACAGTTCAATTAGTAGTATTTTTTAGGGTGGATCATTTTGGGGCATCTTTTAATACGGCTGACGGTGTGACATTAGATAGCGCATTGAGTAATGGGGATGTCTTTATTAATGCTAAAGATGGTTCCAATTATGTAGATTTTATTGGTAATTATTTTAACGGCACAAACGCCAGTAGAACACCTATTGCGTTCTTTAACCAAAGCGGCTCTGTGGGAGCTACCTATCAGCGGTCTTCGTACAACAGAATCAAAAACTCTGCCGGTGGTTGTGAGGTTTGGCATTTATCAAACTATGATCCAGACCGTGGCCCGTGTGAATCCTTTGCCAATACTTTCATAGCTGTAGGTGATTCAGCCTATGGTGCTGGAAATTGGGCACCTCGCCCAGGTATGAAGTCACAATCAAACCTATGGGCCGGTAGCTATCTAGCGGGCATTCTGGGGTCATCCAACACGACTTGGATGGACTTGACTGGTGTACCTAACCAACAAATCACCCCTTCAGATGTTGATTCCAGCCTCAACTTAACAGGTTCTGCTGTGCAATATCGTCTAACCAAGGGCGCTGAGCTTTTTTCCTAATACTAGGCTAAATTAAAATTAAGGTAAAAAATGTCAACAATTAATTTTAATGGTGTTGCTGGTACAGAATATGCTGCAACGGCAGGATACCAGATATTAGGTGGACTTTTACACCATTCTACTGACGGTCTTGGAGTAAAGAACCCAGGAGGCTCCACTAGCGTAGAGCTTATTGAAGACACTCTAGTAACTGGCAATCAACGTTACACTTCAGTTATCGACTTTGCCGGTGTTAATTATTGGTCTAGGGTTGGCCTGTGTTTTGTAAACACCTCACGCACAGGTGTTAAGGTTTTCATATACCAAGACGCCGGACGTCTGGTTATTATGGAACAAACCGCTGGGGCAGACGGGGCAGAGATTGCTAACGTTGGTGTGACGGTTTCTGGCAGCGGTACAACAACTCTCGATGTAGACTTTAACGCAACCACAGGTGCCATAGCCTGTTTAGTCAATGGCGTTCAGGTGCTTACCGGCACCTTCACAGGCGACAAATCTAATCTACGTTCAGGTATTCATGCAGAATCCGATGGTTCCGGTGGAGCATCTACAAGATCCTTTACCTCACCATTTTCTGCATCAGCTACAATTAATACATACCCAGCTACAGTGCGTTCTGGACAAACTGGGATAGCATATACCACTACCGGGCTAACTTCAGTAACTGGTATAACAGTAGGTACACTCGCAGCAACTAGCTTAAGTGATACCTCTGGGGATGGCACACACGCCCTTCCAGCACTAACCGACACAGTTGCACACCAACTTTACGGTTCAAAGACAGTCACTATCACAGGGGTTGGCGGGGCGCCCACTACTACCACATCTTTCTTGCCCCCTACTGGCTGGAACTATGTAACCCTGTCAGGAACATTAAATACATCCAATACAGGTGGGCTGTATAATTTCAGCCCAGCAGCTGTTGTGGGTGATCAGATTGTTTATGAAACAGCTAACATCACTTATGATGCTCAAGGTAACATAACTTCTGATTTTACGGGAACGCAGACAGCTTGGCATATTCAGGCTAGTACAGGAACTGCCAGAAGTTACTCTATTATTACTGGCACTACACCTGGAGTTACCTTCAATATCACAGGATTGTCAACTACAGCCAGTAGGGGCAATATTGTAGGTGTTAGTGGTGGAGTCAATAAACTGATTACTGGTTTATCAGCGACTACTAGCCAAGGTATTGTTTCTGCTGTGAGTGGTGGAGTGCGTTATATTATTACCGGTATTCAATCGTTAATGTCTGGAGGTAACATTACCAGTCCTAACGGTAAGTTCTCAACCCAACAGGTAATAGGAATGTTTAAGTCTTTGCTCAATACACCAAAAACAATATTTAAAAAAAATTAAAGAGATAATTAAATGGCAACTTATACGTTGACTACTGCAAGTCCACTATCTGTGGCCTTTGCTCACTCTGGTGGTGATATGGAAGTAATTGTGGCTGATGCAGCTGACTCATTAGGTCGTGCATCCGCTAAAATGGTAATCCAGATTGAAACAGCTGCCCCTGGCACTTACATCAATATCCCTCAGACAGAGTTCACCTATCCAACCAAAGGCACTTACACCTTCAAAGCAGGTAACTTCAAGTTCTTGCTCACAGGTGGTGACGCCACTACCTCTGTAACTGTAAACGTGAAGTAATATTATGGCAAGAACTAAAGGTGCTAGGGGTAAAAAACATATTCCCTCCAGCGAAGAGTTCAATACATCCTTAAAGAATCTCTCACTAGAACTTCTACGAAAAATGGATGTAGCAGTGAGAGAGAATAACGCAACCTTACAAGACACTGTAAGGATCGCTAACCTTATTATCCCCTTAACTGACCAACTTATGAATGGTGACGGTGGAGTAGAACCAAAGACTTCAACACAATCTACAGAAGAACCAAAGAAAGCTGAGTTGTTCTCTCTAACGGCTGTTAAAAAATAATTAGTGTATTATGGCTCGTAACAGACTAAGAAAAAAGATAGATAACTTTTCAGCAGAACCAGAGGTTGAACAACTAGAACCTTTAGCTCCGCAACCAGGAAAACAAGAGCTTGCTTTAAACATGCAGGCAGATATTATTTTCTATGGAGGAGCTGCCGGTTCCGCTAAAAGTTATACTGCTCTTATGCGAAGCCTAAAACACTTCCATGACCCAAATTATCGTCCTGTCTATTTCCGTAGGACAACTAAACAACTTACAGGCCAAGGTGGTTTATGGCCTGAAGCCATGAGTATGTATAGTAGATTTAAGCCTAAAGTAAACCAGTCAGAACATATGATTGAGTTTAACTCTGGGGCTAGGATACTGTTTAGTCACATGGAACATGAGAATGATGCTGAGAAGAATCACCTAGGTTTGCAATATTCAGCTATTTTCTTTGATGAGCTTCCAACATTCACAGAAGCCCAATTCATGTTTATGATCTCTCGTTTGAGATCAAAGGCAAATATGTCTCCTTATGTGTTTGCAACGATGAACCCAGATTATAGTAGTTGGGTTTATAACTGGGTAGAGTGGTACATAATTCAATCTGGTGAGAAAGACGGTCTACCAGATGAAAGTCGTTGTGGAGTAATACGCTACTTTGTTATTGTGGACGGCAAGCCTAAGTTCGCAGACACACGAGAACAATTAGAAAAAGAATACCCACACCTTTGCTACATACCTGATCCTAAGAGTGGTGGGAAACGATATGTACCACCAAAATCTTTCACCTTTATCTCAGCTAATATCTTTGATAATCAAAGGTTACTAGATACCCAACCAGAATATATTGCATCTTTGATGTCACAAGACACTGTTACACAACAACGTATGTTGCACGGTAACTGGAAGATAAGAGCACAAGGTAATAAATACTTTAGCAGGGAGTGGTTACAAAAAGCTGAATCTGTACCTATTGATGCTTATGCTGTTAGGGCGTGGGATAAGGCTGCTAGTGAGCCTTGTGACAAAGAATGGAGACCAGACTATACGGCAGGCTCTCCCAAGATGTCTAAGTGTAGGGATGGCTTCTATTGGCTTGAGTGGGATTTCCACCCAGACATAAAAGACCCAGATACTGAGGTTACAGGAAGATTTAGAAAGACTCCTGGTGACAGAGATAAGCTGATAGAAAAGCAAGCCAACTACGATGGTAAACATGTTGGTGTTGTTCTGACACAAGATACAGCTTCTGCTGGTAAAACAGAGTTCTTAAGGGCTTCAGCAGAATTAATGGCCAAAGGTTTTGTAGTATATAAAGACCCAATAGCTCACACAACAGCTAAACTCTCCAAGTTCACTCCATTTAGCGTGGCCGCAAAGAACGGCCTTGTAAGAATAGTTGAAAGCTCTTTTCCTAATAAAGAGACTTATGAAGAATGGTGTAAAGAACTTGAAAGCTTCTCAGGTGAGAAATCAACAAGATCCAGACACGATGACTGGGCAGATGCTGTAGCCTCAGCTTTCAATTGTTTAGCTCAACTTAACTATTGTCCAACAGTAGTTATCAACCAAGAAGACTGCCCATCAATTATACGGGATCTTCTACAAGACAGAGATTGGTAAAATTAAATGTTAAAAGATAAAGTAGAGGTTGTTTGTTATCGGCTGCATGGTGACGGGCCAGTAGAATTTATAAAACAACTAAACGAGAAGATTGAGCAGGGATACAGGTTTACTGTTCCTAAAACACGTTCTGAGATGCCTCAGCTGCGTCATGGCTACCCTAAGTTCACTATGAACTTACCTGGTACAGAGCTAGTGGTAGAAGAAGCAGTTTCAGAAGTGGTGCCAGAAGATATATTGTTTGCTTGGTCATCCGATAAAGAAGTGGTACAGAAGTTTTTAGAACAAGTTGAAGAACTTTCTATTAAGACAGACTTAGTTGACTTTAACGACAAGTTTTTACACTTCACTGTCCCCGAAGATAAGAAAGTTCCCACAGCCATTAAAGCTTACTTGCTCTCTCAATTAAAGAGTTTTCTGTAATAGGGTATAAAAATGGCAAGACCTAAAAAGGAAGTCCAGTCTCTGACTACAGAGATAGGCCAACCCACTACGCAGCTTGTCATTTCTAATCTAGTACAAGATGCCAAACAACGTGATCTGATGATGCCAGCACGTCTTTGTACCATAGACACTATGGACATGGATGACTCGATTTATACACCATCAATGATCACATCTTTAGAGGTTGTTAAATCAGTATTTAATGGTAGTGCGGTTGGTAAGACAGCTCTTGGTAAAGAGTATGCTGACAGGATTAACTATAATCTACGTAATCTGGACTATGGGTCTTTCTACCAAGCTGTCCTTGATATTGATACTTGCCACAAATATGGCTATTCACTAATCCAAACCCCTATCGTTTACAGACCAAATTATGGTTGGTGCTTATCTAAACTAAGCCCAAGAGACCAGAAGTCAGTATACGCTTGGTTATGGGATGATAACTACACAGAGGTTCTTGGCTTTGCCCAGAATCAAAACTGGGTAAACCTGTCACGATCTTCTACTTATAAAGAAAAAGAATCTTACATCAACTTTGTTTCAAATGTTGAAAAAGAATACACAGTTCTGAAAAAGAACCAATACCTCCATTTCACTTCCTATTCCACTACACGCAACCCACAAGGTAACAGTCGTTATTTAAAAGCTTATGCAGCTTGGGGGGAGAAGAAAGCGTTTGAGAAGCTTGAGTTAATCGGTGCTGGTAAAGACCTTGGTGGTTTATTCAAAGTAATAGCCCCAACAATCTTCCTACGCAACGCACAAGATAAAGTAGCCTATCCCCAAGAGTATGCAGCATTTAAACAAATGCAGGAGAATGTAGCTAAGCTACAAGATGGGCGAAGCTCTACTATCTACTTACCGAGTGATAGAGACGGCAATGGGCAGCTTCTCTATGATATTGAGATAAAAGGTATTGATGGCTCTGGTAAACAATACAGCACTAAGGACATCATCGAACAGAAGTGTAAAGCTATGTACAACACCTGGGGAGCTGGACACATGCTTCTTGGTCAGAATGGAGTAGGTAGTAATGCTTTATTCAATGGTGCTGATTTAACACACTCCTCTGTATGTCAAAGTCATGTAGATCAAATTGTTGATGTCATTAACACACAACTGATTCCTCGTATTCTTGCTGTAAACAATATCTACCCGTCTTGGAAAGATATGCCAGTGTTTAAGCCTAAAGATGTCATTGGCTTGAGCTGGGATGAGATGGGTAAGTTCCTACAAAGAACTCAATCTGTACAAATGCTTACTCCAGCTATATATAAGAAAATGGCTGAGATTGCTGATCTTCCTGCTGATGGTATTGAAGAGCTTGATTATACACAGAAAGGGCAAAGCAGAGCCGGAAGCAGTTTTGGAACCAGCGGAAATGGCCGTCCTGCTCAAGCTAACAGTACACTCAACGTAGAGAACAAGTCAATAAATAACTTTCAAGTGATAGAAGATAATGATATTGAGATTACTCTGTATGATGCTTCTATGAATGAAACTCACACAATAGTAAAGGTTAAATAATGGCTATTATAGAAAAAGCCACATATATAGATGTAAGAGATCAGCTCAGGAATCAAATAATGAGTGGTTACTTAAACACAATCAGCTTTGATTCTAACACTGTGTATGTAGAAGAGTGGGAAGAAGGTGGAGCTTGTACATACAGTTACAGCTTCTCTTATGCAAATGGTGTAGCAACCATAGACCCAATGTCTAAACAGAAGGTTGTTCTCTCCACAGTAGCTACAGTTGTCCCAGAAGAGCCTGTCACCAAGTCTTGGCTTAAAAGCTTCCTAGAGTCTTTGCTTACAGTTGAAGAAGAAGTAGAAGTAATTAAGTCTATCAATGAAGAGCAGATGATTTCTGTTGAAGTCTTCTATCCTCCTGTAGGTTATGCCGATTTACATGGTGATGGCATTGAAGATGTGGAAGTTCTTAAAGCTGGAATTAATAGCTTCAATAAGGCTGTAGAAGAAGGTAGAGCACCAGCTTGCTTATTCCATACTCATAAAACCGAATGCTACAAATACGGTAAAGCTTGGGTATCGGAGAAAGCTACACAACATGGTGACACAGTTTACCCAGCCAACACTCCATTCATTGAAATCCACTGGCAGAATCCTAAAGCATGGGAACTAAGAAAGAATGGTACTTTCTTGTCAGGTAGCTTGCGAGGTATGGTAGGTGTTTAAGAAAAATAAAATAAAACGTGTTTACAAGAAACTCCACTTCGATATGCCCCACCCACATTGGGCAATCTGTGATGTTTCAAATCCTCCAGCTAGTGGTTTCAACGAAGCTGTTGAACTTAAAAGCGCAAATAAAACCTCCCCACTCACAGAAACACAGAAATGGATTCTTGAGTACATTGGAGAAGAATATACACCTGTTGAAAAGTCTTTAGACCAATCCGCAGATGTATCTAATACCCCGTCATCCTCTACGGAGACTGGGGATGACAAAGAAGACCTATCAGGAAATAACCTAAACATGTCAGATAGTAATCCAGAGTTTCTAGCTCTCAAACAAGAACTAGAAGAAGCTAAGAAAGCTTTGCAAGCTCAAAAAGATTTAGTAGTTATGTCTAAATCCTTGCAGAAATTCTCCTTTGAAGCAGAGCTTGAATCTAAATTGGCTGAAGTGTTGGCTCAATCTGGTTCCGAAGTTCAAGAAGTAGTTGTTAAAGCTTTAGAGTCCATCTCTGTAAAAGTTGAAGAAGCTGAGAAAAGCGTTAAATCAGCAGAAGCTCTTACTCAAGAAGCCTCCAGTAAGTTAGTAGCAGATTTAGCAGTAGAGAAAGGCCATGCTGATACAGTTAGCATTGAACCAGAACTCACTTATATTGAGCAATCATTAAAAATCATCGAACAACGTCAATCACAAGCACAAAAAGGTTCTAAATAATGGCTATTACAGCAACCACTCGCCCTCTATTGTCTAGCGTCCTTGGCGTTGATGACGAAAACAACTGGTACATTGAGAGTTATGCCAAAGTAAATGTCCGCACTACTTCAGGCTCTCTTGTTAAAAGTCCTTTTGGTATCCCCGTAATCTGGGATAACGCCTTGACCGCATTCCGCCCATTAGCTAATGCTGATACTATCCCAACAACTACTTCAACCCTACCTAATGGTGCCCCAGTTGCTGTTGTAGTTGGTGATGCTACTGGTGTAGGTAATGATCGTGGTGACATCACTCTAACTACTACTTCTCAACCATTGACTGTGGTTTTTCGTGATCACTCAGTATTTAAAGAAGGCGTTACTTACGAAACAGCTGTTCTCACCGCTACTCGTGATTTGTTCCAACTTCAACTTGAGAAACAAGATGTTGTTGTTCGTTCCAAGTCCCCTGTAATCACTCAAAGCTTCACCGCCTAATAACAAGAATAACTAAGGTAATAATTAAATGTCCGATATTCAAAATATTTCAGTTGAAAAGGCGCTGGATCTAGTTGGTGGTAGCTTTGAAACTCTTACAGTCGATCCTTCTCCTCTGATCCGCCGTCCTGTACAAACTAAATTCTTAAATGAATTTTTCAATGTTGTCCCTGTTTACTCAGAAGATGACGTTTATCAAAAATGGAAAGTAACCTCTCCTGATCTGCAACTTCCCATTCCTAAAGCTTTCCACGAAATCGTGGGTAACTTGGATAAGAAAACTGGCACCAAACAGAACTTCAACATTGGTTCTTTTGGTCAAGGCTGGACTGTACGTCCTTCAGATATTAAAAGCCGTATCAACCCAATGACTCGTCAACGATACACCATCGCTGATTGGACTGCTGATATGTCTATCCAAGCTGCTAATAGCTGGGAAGCTTTGAAGTCTGTACAAATCTACAACCTGTTGACTGCTGACGTAAACTACACCAACGGTAACACTTCTCACACCCAGTACAACTACTGGACTGAGTTTGAAACTGGTTCACGTCCTGCTGCCACCTCTCTTCAACTTGCTACCCCTGGCTTTGACGTAGAAGCTGCTGCACGCGCTCAAGTAAACCTGTTGAGTGAAGATGCGGATAAACAAGGTGTTCCTCTCACTGGTAATTTCACCTGGCTGTGTGGAACTTCTTTCTTCTCCCAGCGTCGTGAAATTGAAGAAGCTGCTGGTATCTCTCGTCCTTTGATGTACGGCCCTGACTTGGCTACCAACCTGCAACCTCATATGCAGATGGGTGGTTTCCGTCACGCTTACTTTGACAGCCGTGATGGTACTCGTTACATCGAAGTGAATGACACTTATGCTACTGGCTTAAAAATTGGTATTAATGATGCCTACTTGGTAAATGAAAGCGTTCCGTACTTCTCCTTTGTATTCACCAAAGCTCAAACCATGACTGGTCTGGAAAGTCCTGTACAAGCAGAATACGCTTGGACTAAAACCGACGACCGTAACGGTATCGTTCGTATCGAAGAGTCTAACTACTTAGCTGTATCCAACTATCCTAAGTTGATCCGTAAAGCTACCGTGTAATACATCATTGTAACAAAATAGGGGTGGGGTTTCTCACCCCCTTTATTTATAAGAGCTAATCAATGGCAGCTATAGACAGACCAAAGTTATTAAGTGATACAAAGACATGGCTACCACCTGATCAAACTCTAACAGATAGTTTAATCTTAGCGATTAATGAAACAGTTATCCTAAGAATAGGAGATGATGATTCTCCAGCCAATTATGCAAATGTTCTTTGTCAGTGCTTAAAAGCTAATGCAACAAAGATGATGTATGATTTTACAGCTTCTGCATCCAACTTGAAAAGAGAAAAGGTTGGACAAGTAGAACAAGAATTTTATAACAGTGTAGGCAGTAACCCTTGGGAAGACTACATTGATGGATTAGAAACAGAGTTATGCCCGTTGTTTGGTTATGTAGCTCCAGTAGTATTTGATATGAACTACTCGGTAGTACTTACCACAGAATATAACAACACCCTAGTAGATGACTTTACTCAAGACTGTAAATGTTTATCTCCTACCTATATACCTCCTTGCTGTGAGTAAAAACTGTGGCATCAACAATAGTAGAGCTAACCCAAGGTAGTTATAAAGAAGTCCCTTTAGTATATGAGATAGGTGGAGTTGCACAGAACATCACAGGAGCCACTATAAACGCTTATATCAAGCGAGGATATGTAGGAGCACCCTTACTATCCCTTTCTACTACAAACGGCTCTATCGTTATTACAGGAGCTTCTACAGGGGCTTACAAACTTATCTTCACCTCAGCAGCAACTAATGCTTTAGATGTAGTTGAGGAAACTTACTTAAAAGGCCAAGTCTATGTAACTTTAGCCTCTAAAGATTACTTAGCAGAAGACCTACTGATACCTTTCACTCCAAACATTGGACTTACAAATTAATGAGAGTTAAGGGAACTGTGGAGTGGTGTGGCCCACTTGAGATGCTAAATCGCTTAGCAAAGCAGAATAATAAGAATGTCTCTATTGGCCACTTTGCAGAACAAGGTATACATCCAGGTAGTGAGATTACTTATGTTGAGCTTATGCAACTACACCACACAGGAAACAGAGCTAATAGAATCCCTGTTAGGGACATCCTTGGGATCTTGTTCAGGCACAACACCGAGCTAGTGAAGAAAGATAGAGTAATTAGAAAAGCTATTAACGCTTTTATGATGTCTCAAATGACAGATGCCGATGCAGATATATTACTAGATGCAGTTGGTAAAAGAATGGCTAAGAAAGAAAAAGACATCTTCGGTAAAACTCCTCCTCTTGCTCCAAACTCCAAGCTTACTCAATCCCTCAAGGGCGGTAGAAATACTCCTATGGTTGATACTGGTGAATTGAAGAGTAAGGTTAGATATAAGAAATCCACCAAGAACACATTGGAACAATAATGCGTCTACTGAAAACTAACTCTTTGACATTTAAGAGAAATACAAATGGTAGATATGTTTCTGGTAAGTACATTCCAGGTACTCCCATAGATGTTCCAACCCAAGGTTCTCTCCAACCCTTCGAGTTTAGCACAAAGTTAGCTGAAACCACTAAGGTGTTATTGAGAGGACTAGAGACTACCAGTATTTACACTTACTATACTGAATCAACTCTTCAAGGCACTAATGCTTTTAGTGAAAAAGATAACGATTACATTGAGTTACCAGATGGTGTGTATGAAGTGTTCAGTACGTCTAATTGGAACATTCCAGGAGTCTTAGTTAAGTACAACGTGTACTACTTAGTTAGACGCCCACCTCCAACTGGAGGAAAGTAGATGATAAGTGAAACAATAGACTTCGATAAACTCTACACTACTTTCATTAACTTAGCTAAATACATCATTGGTGATCATCTTTCTTCAAATGAAGCTGATAACAATGACCCTACAGTAATCAGGGAAAGAGAAACCTCACAAGAAGTGGCTTTCCATTACGCAACAGTGAATGTAACAGATGTCGGTAACACCCATGATTTTGAATACGATGACTTCATTGAAGACGATGGTAGTACAACGTATGCTACAGAGCACAGGGTATTTATTACCTATCGAGTATATGGTGACAATGCTCAGCCTATTGCTTCCAAGCTTTATGATGCTTTTAGAAAGAACTCTACACTAAAGCTTATTGAAACCAGTATGCCGAATGTCTCATTTCAGAAAGCATATGAGATGTTGTCATTACCCATTATAGGCTCTACACAATATATAGAGCAATCCTCTTTTGATGTTGAATTATTAGTTAGCTTAGACATAAACGATAAGTTCTCTAAGACAGCCAAAAATGTTCAACTCAATACAACCTTAAAATACTCTCCAGATGGTGCTCCAGCTATTGAGAGTGTGATAAGCCTCCCCTCTGATACAGCACCAAAACTATAATAAACCCAGGAGACTTTAATGTCCTATAGTCCAACCGTAGTAACTAACGTTACGCAAGCCACAACCTCAGTTGCTCAGAGAGGATTTGGTGATATTATGATTGTGGACAACCACAATTGGTTTCTTGAGCGATTCCGTCAATACTCTTCCATTGACGCTGTAGCTGCTGATATTCCTTCTTACGCTAATGCCTATAAAGCTGCTGTTGCTGCTTTTAGTGTTGCTCCTAAACCACAAAGCATCAAGATTGGTCGTCATCGTCCAGGTTCTCAAGGCCAGCCTTGCGCAACAATTACGCTAGAGACTCCAGCAGTCGGTAAAGTTTACTCAATTAAAATTACAGGGCAAGATGGCTCCACTTTAGTTCCTGGTACAACCCCAATTACTTATACAGCTGTTGGTACTGACTTAGCTGCAACAACTACCAGCTTTCTCGGTGTTATCAATGGTGTAACTGCTTTAGCACCAATTATCACAGCCAGTTCACCAACTGCCGGTGTAATATCTATAACTATAGACACAGCTACTGCTAACTTTTCTTTAACTGCTGGTGTTGGTATCACTATAGATGCACCAAACCCAACAGAGAGTGCAACTAATTGCTTTAACGCAATTCTTGCTGAGACAGATGAGTTCTATGCTATTGCCACGACTTACACCACTTCAACCAAAACAGTTGATTGGTCTGATGCTGTAGCTGCAACCAAGTTTACTTTCTGGGCTAGTACTTCTGACACAACTGTACTGTCAACTATTACCAATGCCTCCGACTGGCAAGCAACTCTGAAGAATGCTGGCTACCCACGTACTCAGATTTTCTATCACCACGATGCTTTAAATTTATATCCCCATGTTCGTGCTTTCTGCGCTAACACTAGCTACCAACCTGGCGATGTAATTTACTGCAATAAACTCATTAATGGAGTTGGTTTTAGTAAAGGTGCTACAGGTCTTCGTTTAAGCGATAGTGAGAAGAGCAACTTAGAAAATCGTGGTGTCAACTACTTCGATTATCAATATAAAACTTCTACTCTGCGTCACGGTACTACTCAAGCTCAAGGTGTTAATGCTTGGATTGACAACCAGATTGGTGCTGACTTAATTGAAGCTCGTTGTAACGAAGCTGTATTTCGTACCCTGATTAACCAGAATGGCTCTAAATTGGGTATGTCTGCTAAGGGTGCTGCTGCTCTTGAAAGCGTGTTGCGTACAGTGTTGGATGGTATGACCTCTACTAACACTCGTGCTCGTTTACTGCGCAGCTACGACATTATCACTCCTTCAGAGACTGACTTCACCTTCGATAAGGTTGCTTCTCGTGTAATCACTGTAACTATTACAGCTTACTTAGAGAGTGCTACTCAAGATGCTGTTATCAATGTTACCCTCACTTACCCAGGTGCTTAATTTTTATGTCTATTAATACATACGCCGCTAAGCGTGTATCTATCTCTTACCTTGGTGAAAGTATTGTTGGTGTTGCTGATGGTACATTTATCTCTGTAACCCCTAACTCAGATGTAGCTACATATAGCATTGGTGCCCAAGGTGATTCAGCTTGTTCTGTATCTGCTGATACCAGCGCCTCTGTTGAGATTACTCTGTTACAGAATAGTCCAAGCAACGTAACATTTGCTGCTCTCTTAAATGCTTTTAATAGTGGTACTAGCGACTTCCCAGAAGGTGCTCTTGTGATTAAAGATCCTTCTGCTCCTTTCATCCCCATTTTGAAAGGTGTTAAGGTTATGTCCCGCCCTACCTTCTCTCGTGGTAAAGATCAAGAGAACCAAGTCTGGCGTTTACATGCTGCTTCTTATGAGCAGATCCCACAAGTAAACAAAAGTGCTAACTTTCTCAGCAAATTGCTTTCAGCTAATACTGCTGTTGATGCTCTTAAAGACCTTTTAGATTTTTAATAAACAACGGGGAGCTAGTCTCCCCATTCTTTTAATAACTTGAAACAAAGCTATATGTCAGGCCCAGAATATAAAGAACGTGATATTGACGGGGAAACCTACAAGATTCGATTGCTTGGTACATCAGATGCCATTGAAGTTGGGGAAAAGCTAAGTACACTTTTTGGCCCAATCGTTGCAGCTTACCAAGAAATGCGTATTGGTGTTATGGATAACTTCTACTCAGAAGTAGCAAGCCACCTTATTATCCGCACCAAAGATATTGATGTAAAGAATACAATTAAGAAGTTGTTATACGAAACCTACGTTGGTAGTCATCGTCTTACCTTTAGTGGTAATGATGAAATGAATTATGAATATTACTTTTCCGGTAAACTCTCCCTCCTGTTCAAAGTAGTAGGTGCTGCATTAGAGTTTAACTATCCAGAGGTTTTTTCCTTCGTCTCCTCGGTCGCAAAGGATTTACAAACCCTATTATCGGAGGAGACAACCCAGGCCCCAAAACCTCAGCAGTAATTGAGGCTTTAAAAGATACAGCCCTAACTGAAACTGAATTGAGAATGTACAGATGCTTGATGAATGAGCATTGTCCTAAAGGGTTGGATATTTACACATTAAAGTACAACTACTCATTACCTGAGTTTTTAGCCTTAGAAGAAGTGCTAGAGATACGCTCAGCATTGGATCAAGCAAGGCAAGAAGATATGCCTAAGTTGTAGATTGTCCAACCATAGATGAAAGAGGTTATAAATGGCTAAGTCATTAAATGATTGGATAGTCAATTTTAAAGTAAAAACTGACGGGTTAAAAGCCGCCAGGACTGAGCTTGAGAAAATTAATAAGGCTGTTGTGGCTTCTGCTAAAGGAGATATTGCCTCTTCTAGGGCCGAGAGAGAAAGATTAAATTCTCAGAAAGCTAGAGTAAAATTGCAGCAAGAAGAAATAAAACTTCAACAGCAACAAGCTAAGCAACAGTCTCAACAAAGCACTCAAAGAGCCAGAACAAGGGCAGACGAGCTTAGAGACATACGTGAGCAGAGAAGGCAACTACGAGCCAGCCACGCTGAAACACAAAAACAAGCTTATTGGCAGTTGGCCCACGATAAAAAGCAAATGAAGGCTATTGAAGAAGCTGCATATCGTGAGAATAAGTGGAGAAATCAGCAGATAGCTAAACGCAAGAAAGATCTTGCTGAAGCAGAAAGGCAAGCGCATGCTGAAAATAATGCAAGGAACAGAACCTCTGGGCCAAATTATACTGGGTCATTTCGTGAATCTCAACGTCAGGCTTACATGCAGCAAGGCTATGAGAATAGGGGCTATGGTTTAGGCACAGGTAGAATACGAGCAAGTAATCGTCTAGATAATCTAGAAAGACGCGGTATAGTTAGTGGTAGTCCTGAGCTACAAGCAAGAATAGGTGAGTTTAGGACTCGTATTGCTGGGGCAGGATCAACTGCTGAGTTAGCCCGTGTACGTGCAGAAATGGATGCTTTCGTCTCTGCTACAAATAGAGCTGCTAGTGCCCAAGAGCGTTTAGAACGCAGTATGCAACGCTCTTCGTTTGCTGCTAGGGCTATGGGTTCATCATTACAGAATATGGCCAGAAGCTATTTAGGTATATACGCATTAATGTCTGGTGTTGGCTCTTTAGCAAGGACTGCTACAGAATTAGACTCAGCAAACTCTTCAATGTTAATGGCTTCTGGCTCCAAAGAACAAAGGGCAATAGATAAACAATTAATCTTAGCTAAGGCTCGTGAAACAGGGTCTGATTATCTTGGTTTAACTAAGTCTTTTATGTCTATTGTGTCCTCTGCAAAGGATGCTGGTTTAAGTAGGCAAGACCAATTAACTCTTTGGGACTCTGTTTCCAATATGTCTGTTTCCTATGGTTTGGGTACAGAACAACAAAAGCTAGTAGCTAAAGCTATTGGACAGATGGCTGGTAAAGGCCAGGTAATGTCTGAAGAATTTAAAGGTCAGTTGTTAGAACAGGTTCCTGGTGTTCTTGGTGCAATGATGCAAGCAGCTGGAGCTAAAGACAGTGCTGACCTTTTCAAGAAAATGGAAAAGGGACAAGTTAAAGTTCCAGAGTTAGTTAAGTTTGTTGAGAATGTTAAAGCTAGAGGTATCTCCACAGGAGCTTACGCTGAAGGCACAAGTTCTATGTCTGCCTCTCGTGGCAGATTCATATTGGAATACCAAAACACTGTAGAGAGAATTTCAGCAGGCTCCTTTAAAGAGCTGCACAACCGCTTCTTTGCAAGAATGGCTACAGCTATACAGAAGCTTACCCCATTCTTAGAAGGTATGTTCTCTGTTATAAACAAAATATCTATAGCATTAGAACCTTTTATTGACGGTACAGCTTACGCTGGGTTGACTACACTGAAAGCTTTTGGTTTGGTTTTGTCTGGAATATACCAAGGGTTGTCTGGTTTAGATAAAATAATTGGCGGAGGCAAGGCAGGACTTATTGAGAAATTCTTTAATAGCCTATCGGCTGGCATAAACCTCTTATTCAGCACAATAAATATGTTTCTCATAGAAGCTGAAAGATTAGGTAATGGGAATATGTTTTATGGTGTTGCCAGGATGTTTACTTCTTCTGGTAAAAAACAGATGTATGATGATCTTCTGGTAGCTGGTGCCGATAAGGATACAGCCTCTAAGATGTCCGGCCACTACCCAGGAACATCCAGCTACTCATCATCATTGGTTGATCCCCTAGCCCTTGGTGCAGGTAAATCTCCATTATCTTCCACACCTTTTATAGGGCCAATGGGTGATCTCACTGCTGGCATTGGGAATATTTTGGGGAGTTGGATAAAACCAGCTTTTACTCCAGCACCCCCTGTTGTTATGAATATTTATGCAAACACAGATAACCCAGAAAGACTTGGGGAAGTTATTAAAGACCGTATAATGAGTGTATTTGCTCCTGCTATGCCAGCTTCAAGATAAGGGTAATAAGATGGGAGTTTATGTAATAGCAACAAAAGATGGAAAGTTCTTTGAGCTGGATTGCACAGAGAATTTTAGTATGAATAGTCAAGGGCAGCCAACTAGGTATCAATTACAATCTGGTAAAACTGCTACAGACCACTACACAGTGAGTAATGAAACCCTGTCAATTGATGGGGTTATCACTGATGCTAAGATCATTAGTGCCAATAGTAATATTAAATCTACTGATGATTTTATGACAGGTTTGAAAGCTCTGCAAAAGAGTAAACAACCTTTCAAAGTGTTCTATCGTAATAGTACAACAGGTGGCTCTAGGTTTCTAGATAATTGCCTCTTCACCAACCTGACTTTCTCACAAGACAGGCAGTTTGGTGTATACAAAGACCTGTACGCATATAAGGTTCAACTTGCAGTAGAGTCTATAAGGTTTTCAGACCGGGCTAAAATTACCCAAGAGCGAGTTAATGGCTCAGCAACAACTGCCAACCCTTCCGGGGATAAACTGGCTGATAAGAGTTCTGCTACTACCACCAAAGACACTCCACCAAAAGATGTTGGTAAAGCTGGCGATACTGATCAAAACCCCTTGAAAGAGCAGTTAGATAAATTTAAGACTAATGTAATTCTAGCTAGAGAAAAAGGCTTATCTTCCCTTGGGAATTAATGAATGCTACTTTTAACAATACCAGATTCGCCCTACACTAGCACAACAGTAAGCCTTGCTGGTAAGACGTACACGTTTGATTATCGTTTTAACTTTACCTCTGAGCGATGGATGTTAGACATCTATTTAAACAAGGTTCCAGTGATTCTTGGTCAAGCTATTATGGAAAACTCTTTCATGTTTTACGGAAGGCCGATAGAGAACTTTGACCATGGTGTCCTTGGTTGTTTTGCTAGTAGGTTAGGTGTTACAGAGAAAGCTGGCAGAAACAACATAGGAATAGACAGAGATTATTGGTTTGCCTACATTCCTAATTCTGAATTAGAGACATGAGCGACGTTTACTTAAGAAAGTGGAAGTTGGTAATAGGGTTCAATGGAGAGGTTAATAGCCAAGTTGTTGTGGCTTCTCCTAAAGAATACCCTGAAAGACGAAAGGAAGATGGAGGTTTAATCCTCTATAAAGAGAGATATAAAACAGCAGGGCCAATCACTAATCTTGTTACAACTCCTCCTGTCACTATCGAAGTGTCCTCCCCGTTACAACTTAGTGCTGAGATTGAAGACAAGAAGACCACAGAGAAATCCACCACAGCAGCTAACAAAGCTAAGATAAGGATTTATAACCTTGACGAAGATGTTAGTGACAGAATTAAAATAGGTTGGTCTGTATTTCTCTATGCTGGATATGAGCAAGATTTAGATTTACCTTTGGTTTTTGTTGGCCAAGCTACAGTAGTTCGTGTGACCAAAGAAGGGGCAGACATTGTCACGATCATCGAAGCTGATGCAGCTGACCTGGTTAGGCATGGGGCTAAAATATCTAAGAGCTATCCACCAGACTCTGATCTCAAGCATATCATTGATGACCTAGCCTCTAATATAGCTAAATCTGGTATCCCTATTGGAGAGATCAATACACAAGCTAATGCCCAAGAGCTACTTAAGAAAGCCTACCCGAATGGATACAATATCCATGGAGGCTTAATACAAGCCCTAGAAGCCGTTTGTGACGCAAACGCCATGAGGGCATACGTTAGTAAGGGTAAGCTCTATATCGAGCCAAAACAGCTCAATGGGCAGCTTACAAACGTAGTCAATGTGGGTATTGATAACTTCAAGGGAACTTTGGATAAAAAGAGGATTTCTCATGGTAAGCCTAAGACAGCTGAGTCTGATTCTGAAGATAAATCAGATGACCTTGATTTAACCCTTTACCTAGATGGCAGAATCAACCTGAACTCCATAGCAAGGCTTACAATTCCAGGCTATGAAGGAGACTACGAGATTAAGTCAATAAGACTTGATCTGGATTATGAAGGAGATTCCTGGGATACTAAACTTAAGATCTCTCCTATTATACACAAATAAAGAGCACATATGCACGACATAGATCCTTCAGACCTGCTAGCCTCTGTAATAGATGCTCATATACGAGAGAATGTTGGTACATCCATTCCAGGTATTGTTGTGGGGGTTAGTAAATACAATGAACGACAATGTGTTGATGTTGTAATTGCAATCTCTAGGCTCTACACAAATGGGGATGTCCTGTCTAATAGGGAAAACATAATCTACAATGTTCCTGTTATTCTTCCTGGCGGAGGTGGTGGTTTACTATCATTCCCCATGAAGATTGGGGATAGGGTATGGCTAGACTTCTCTATGCGTAATCTGGAGAACTGGTTGTTGTCAGATGGTTCTGATGAAGTTATTCCCTCAGATAGTAGAGCACACCACTTTACAGATGCTGTAGCCACTCCTTGTATAGAGACATTCCTTAGTAATCTTCATCCCTCTGCAACAGATGTAGAGCTTAAATTTAAGAATGCTTTTATTACCCTTAAGCCAGATGGAGTTATTCAGATTAATAACTCTGGCGGCAGGGTTACAGTTAAGGCAGATGGTGATATTGAGATTGATCCTTCTTCTACCCTCACCATATTAGGGAATGTAGAGATACAAGGTACACTCCACACAACTCAGAATATCTCTTGTGACACAACAATCACAGGAACAGCAGATGTAGTTGGTGGTGGCAAGTCTCTTAAAAACCACACAAACGGTGGATTCCTAGTAGACTGATTATGGACTTAAAATTAAACAGCGTTACAGGTGATCTGGAGCTTGGTGATAACTATACAATGCGTCTACTCACTACAAAGCAAGAGCTTACCTACCAGAAAGTTTTAATAGCCCTAAACACCAACAGGGGTGAATGGGCTTTCGATATTAGCTTTGGTGTTCCTTGGATTGCTAATGAGAATAATTCATTCAGCATCTTGAGCAAAGTTCCTAAGAACATCTTTGATTCAGCTATTAAAGAAGTTATCCTTTCCAGAGAAGGGGTTACAGAGATAGCTGAATATTCTTCTGTGTTTGATGCAGAGGAAAGAACAATACAAGTTGATGCTAAAGTTTTAGAAGAAAATGGAGATATTACAATCATATCTCAAAATGTACAAGCTTAATTAGAGACATTCCATGCCGCTAGTATTAACAGAGAAAGGATTGGTGATCCCCAATCTATCTGAAACAGAAGCTTCGCTAGTAGCCAAGTACCAGACTAATATCCACCCAAACATAACTACACAATCTGATACATTCCTTGGTCAGAACATCAGCATTCTATCTGAAGCACAACAATCTGTTTACTCACTCATTGAATGGCTGCATAATCAAAAGCGTGTATCTACAGCAGAAGACACTTTCCTTGATGACATTGGTGAGTACAAGAACTTACCCAGACTGTTAGCTAGTAAGTCTTATGTAACAATGAAGTTCACAGGCACAGAAGGAATAATCATTCCTCTGAATACCTTGGTAGATGATCCTTCCACTAAAGTAAGATTTTCTACTCAAGTGGCTAAGAGAGTTACTTCTTTAGATTGTACTTCAGCTATATTCCTGTGTAACACCACAGCAGCCAGTGTAAACCTTAGCTTAAAAGTGTTCACTACTACTTTCACACAAAGCACAGGTGCTGGTGGTACAGGCGGAATTACTTCTGCTCTTACAGCTTTGGGATTACAGATTACAACAGCTTTCCCAACACTCACTGTAACCTCTAACTCAAATTCAATAACAATATCAGCTACAGACGAGACAACTAGCACCTCTATTGTACCCATAGCTTATTTTGATCCTGGTGCAATAACAACTAATATTGAGTGTGCTTCTTCTACAGTTGGATCTGCTACAATCCCAACCTACTCATCTGCTTACAGCATCATAACTCCTGTGCTTGGTTTAACCAATGTACAACCTGTCATGACTGCTATTATTGAGGGGATAGATAAAGAAAAGGATAGCGACTACAGAACCAGGATTATCACTTCAGAATCTAGCGGTGGTAAGGCAACTATTCCAGCTTTGATTACAGCTCTTAGAAACACAACTGGTGTAACTACAGCAGATGTTTTAGAGAATGATACTAATGCAGTTGGTGGTGGTGTTCCTGCTTATGGTATTCACTGTATTGTGCAAGGTGGTGCTGATTTAGATGTGGCTAAAACTATTTATAGAACTAGGGCTGCTTCTACACCAATGACTGGTTCAGTAATTGTAAGTTTTACAGATGAGTCCTCAAGTCCACGAATTGTAAAGTTTAGTAGACCAATCGAAGTCTCTATTGATGTACAAGTAGACTACGAGCCTTACCCAGAAGAGACAATTAGTCCTTCTGCTGAAGCTGCTATGAAGACTGCTATATGTGACTACATTAATGGTTTAAACATTGGCAAAGATGTCATCCCAACCAGAATCATTCCTCCAATCTACTTAGCTGTTACTGGTGTTGCTGTTAATTCTGTGTTAATTAGATTACATGGTGGTGGCTCATTTAGTTCTTCAACTATAGTTATCCCAGCCGGTTCATATGCGTCTTGCGTTCCTGCTCAAGTATCTTTTGTTTAATGTGAGTTTATTATGACATTACCGGATGTTGTTGCAGAAGGTAGAGCTAGGATAACTAGCTTCTTTGATTACGAAAAGCGACCTATAGCCTACAACAAAATAATCTCTGAACTAGAATTTATCAGAGAGACAGTAGATGCAACATTACAGATAGCGTATGGAACATCTCTGAGTAGTTCGTATGGACAGCAAGTAGATGATATTGCTTTGCTGTTCAATCTTTACAGAATGGGGAGGACGGACATAGAGTTAAAGAATGACATCTATGCCAAGATTGCACAACAATCTGGTGGTGGAACTCCTTCAGACATCTTGTCCTTTCTAAAGACAATCACCAGAGCAACTTTTGTAGACATTGTTGAGTATCCTTATTCAAGGTATTCGATTGTCACATCTAATAGATCCATAACCCTATCTCAAGCTAAAGAGGTTGATAAGGCTGCTGCTGGCGGAGTTAAGATTGATGTCTCTTCAGAGGACATTGGAACAGAGTTTTGCCCGTCTTGCTTGATAGCTAAAGAAGCTCCTGGGGCTATCACAGGGATCACAGAGCTTGATGACACTACTACCCTATTGGTTGTACTAGAAGATGGCTCTATATCAACTCTAGGCTTCCCTATAGGCGATCTAGACATCATGTATGGGAGAACAGAAGAGAGAAGTTGGCTTGGGTGTATATTCCGAGATACTTCTCCTTTAATGACTACTGAAGGAACAACCATAGAGGCAATAACCCCCTCTGGTACAGTTGTTCTAGAAATAACCTCTGCTCCCTACGAAGAACCTGTCTACCTATCTTGTATTCCAGATATATCCCTCTCTTAAACGAATGAGAAATTATGCCAAGACCTACTACCCAACCTCGCTTTGCAGAGATTGATATAAATTCCACAGCCACTAACGAAGCTGGCCAGATTAAAGTTTACAGCAACGCTTCAGCTGTCCCTGCTGAAATAGAGAACTACGGCTGGTTATATAAAGTATCTGTAAACCTACAACACTTGAATATGATTTTACGATCATTGTGTGTTTGGGTGAGATACTTAGCAGACAATGTTGAGCTTGAACCCACTAAAGTTGTTGCTGGAACAACCTACACATTTATAGCAGATGACTTAAGTGCTTGTGTATCAGGCACAGCTGCTACAGCAACCAACTACACACTTAATGCCGGTATATTCCCTATTGGGGCTAAAGTTAAAGTAAGACAAGATGCTGCTGGACAAATAACTATTGTGCAAGGCACTAACGTAAGTATTAAACCTCCTTTTGGTCTAGGGTTAAAAACAGCAGGTAATGGAGCTGAGATTACTCTGATCAAGCGGTCTGTAGTCAGTGGCACTGAATACTGGACACTAGCAGGTCAGGCTGGCGTTTAATTAATACAATACAATAAAGAGATAATTAGATGGCTGTGACAGAAACCCTTATTGCTGATCTGGCTGAGGATACAATAATTGCTGATAATGATTTAGTGCTAACACACGATGTCACAGCAAATAGAACTAAAAAGACCAAATATTCTACAGTAAAGAATCAAATAGCTAGTGATCTTCAGTTAATCAATCAAACTACCTTGAATGCGTCTATAGCTGCAATTAATGCAGCTATTACCACAGCTATCAATACCTTAAAACAAAATGACATCTACGCTGTAGGAAAGCTGTTCATTTCTGCAACAGACGCTTCTAACCCAGCAGTTATTCTTGGATTTGGTACTTGGACAAGAGTTAGTAGGTTTATTGCTGGTTATGACCCAGCAGATGCAGACTTCTCTCCTGTTGGTAAAACTGGTGGAGCTAAAACTCATGCCCATGGAGGAGTCACTGGTGGACATGCCCTATTGGCATCGGAGAATGGCTACCACAGTCACATCTACAGAGATCGGTACGCAATGGAAGAGGCTGTAACTGTTGCAGCAGCTACTAATAAATCAACAGCTCCTTTTAACTATAACGCAGGGGCTGGGACTAACGGTACAGATTTTGATAACAACACTTTCTTACATATTGACATGGCTACGGAGTTCTCTGGGGCTGGCGTCCCTCATACACATCCAATTACAACAGATTCTAATTTGCCTCCTTACGAGGTGTTTTACATTTGGAAGCGAGTATCATAATAAATGGCAACTATCCCTACATTACCAGCAGCTGCTGCTGTTACAGCTAATGACTTGTTTATCGTTCAAGATTATGAGACTGGGTTTACCAGTAGAACTACTCCAGATGCAGTAAAAGCTTATGTAGTTAATGAGATTATTGCTGATGGAGATATTACAGCTAGCAATGTTTCTGCTACAGGAGCGACCACTGTACAGGCAGAATTAAATAAGTCTGTTAAGACTGTAGCCACTTTTGCCGCTCTTTCATCAACCACCGCAAGCATAGGTCAACAAGTAAGCGTCCCTGGCGTTGGTCTTTTCGATGTTGTTGCTGTCGGATCACATACAGCAAAGCCGGGTTTAGTTGCGGTAAACGGGTCTATCGCTTTTGTACGCACTAATTATCTCGAAGTTTCGCCGTACACCATGGGCGCAACTGGAAACGGAATAACAAATGACACAGTTGATTTTCAAGAGACTGTAACAAACTGGCCAAAAACATCTTTGGTTTCAGGTACGTATAAAATCGCACAAACTGGAACTGGTTACAACGGATACTCGATTGCTTTAGAGAACGACAGAATAATTTCAGGCGAAGGTGGTGAAGTAAATTTTGCAGGTATGGGCTATTATGCACTTGCCTCTTATTCAAAATCAGACATTTGGATTGACCGCTTAAAAATCACAGCCAGTGGACACGTTGGCAATGATTCGGCAAGCACAGCTGTTTGGTTTTCCGCAGAGTCTGCCGATGTATGGAATCTGTGCCTTTCTTTTTCTTCCATTGTTGATTCTTCTTGGGGGGCATTGCTTCGCAACGAACTCGGCACAACCTCCTTTGCTTATAACGTTCGCTTTATTGGTAACGATGTTCATAGCACAGTTCCGAACACAATGGCAGACGGTTTACATATAGTTGGCAGAATTAAAGGCGCTGTATTATCCGCTAATACCGTTCAAAATCGCGGTGATGCTGGTCTGGCAGTAAACTCTAGCGCGGGCAATGATATTTATGGTGTTGCAGTAACAGGTAACGCCTCTGTCAATAACTTAGTCGGCGTGGATGTTTCTGGCGCAAGTTACTGCACTGTTGTTGGTAATGCTTGTTATAGTGTTATTGACCATTCTGGTAGTAACCCTGCCTTACGGGCAATAACTTATTCTGGACGAGTTCCACAGAATGTAACATTCTCCAGTAATATTGCGATTGGTAATCATACAACAAGCGGGGAGGTTGACGTAAAAGTAACGTCTGCAGGTGCTGCTGTTTATGCGCACGTATGTGACAATCAGTTAAAAACGTTTTACACGGATGCAAGCCATGTTTCTCTCGCAGATAATTATTTTGTTGGTAACGGCACCGCTTCCTTTGACAACAACTCTGGTAATATTCACATAGGAACAAATACCTGGGCTGCAGAGATGGATATTTCTGGCCCTGGCAACCCTGGGCTAGCTGGTAATGTAACGCTCAAAAAACAGAATTGGACGCGTTGGAACGCAGCAAATTTTTTACCGTTATACTCTTCGGCTAATCCGTTTTGGGATGGCAAATGGTTTTTGGACAGTGATGTGCGCCTAGTTTCCAATGAGTCTTTTGCGACCTCCTCTGCTGTTCCTGTAGACGTACCAAACGCGGTCATATACCTGCGGTTCCCATGCATTCTGGACGCGATTATAGGGGTTGCTGACTGCGCCACCCATAGCGGGCATTTGTCTCTAACTACTATGGCAAACGTAGAGGTAGCCAGAATTGACTTCCCTGTTACCCCTGGTGGGGGAGGCGTCAACGTTACCTCTAGCGGGTTCACATTCCCGTTATCTGCCGGAAACCCATATAAGCCTAAGCTGGCCGCAGGAGTGTACAAAATACGCGCCTACAGCGACTCGAACGCCCTAACAGTTAAAACTATTTCTGTGGCAGTTTGGGATTAACATTTTTAAATAAGGCTCCCCGTGGACAACGCAACAATAATACAAATTCTTTCCAGTTGTACAGCACTCGCCTCCTTGTTGTCTGGGTGGGTGTGGTTTAAGGCAAATAAAAACAAAGAGATGATGAAGGACATTCATTCTCTGATTGAAAAGAAGGAAGAGGCTTTATTTAAGAAGATTGAGTCTACAGAAGCCAGTATTCGTAAGACTATTGACGCTGCCGTAACAGCCTCTTCTCAACGTCATGGTCATACAGAAGTTTTGGTTAATGGATACAGGGACGACATTATGCAACACAAGCTTGAGAAGATTTCCAGAACAGAGGCTAAGGATATGATTGATAATAGGGTTGAACCTATTTGGGATTATCTGAAGGATCTGAAACAGAGTCTTATTCAGCTATCGCATGATCAGAAAGAACTTCTTCAAGGCATCTCTCGCATAGAGGGAAGTTTAACAGAAAGACGCAAGAGGGAAGAATAAACCATGAAATGGAGTGATTTATCTCAAACCATAGGTAAGGTAGCCCCTACCCTCGGAAGCCTCTTAGGTGGCCCTGTAGGAGCTTCTATAGGGGCTGTGGTGAGTAGTGCTCTGGGAGTGGGGAATAGTGCTGAGGAAGTAGATAAGGCTTTATCTGCTAATCCAGATCTTCTATTTAAGTTGAAGGAGCTTGAAGCTAATAAGGAATTGAAACTACAGGAATTATTGCTTGATCAGAGTAAGGCTGAATTAGCTGCCTCTACACAAGCTATTTCCGACATAAACAAAACTATACAAACTGAAGCGGCAAGTGAACATTGGCCTACATACACATGGAGACCAGCTATAGGCTTTGCTGTAGCCTTTAATATCGTCGCTAGTTCTGTTATAACCCTGGTTGCTTATGGTGCAAGTATGTCTGGTCATGCTGAGATAATGTCCTCCTTGCCAAGCATTCTAGGAGCTTTAGCAGCTATTAATACATCAGCTCTTCCTATTCTTGGTATTGCCTCTTGGTTTAGAGGTAAAGCTCAAGTGGAAGATGTTACCTCTATCAACACTCCAACAAACTACTCAAATATTAAAGGTTAATAAATAATGACAAATATTAATTATACCACCACCAACCCAATGGACAGGGATAAAGTTCTAGAAACAGCCGTAAATGACCTTTATTCTGGTGGATTTATAGGTTTAAACAACTTTAAACCATCTAATACATCAACCTTAAGACGAATGTTGGCTGACGCCTCTGCTGGTTATGCTTCTTCTCGTTTATTTGTCTCTGGTATGTCAACAGAAGCAGGGTGTGGTGCATTAGGTACAGGTTATGTAGCAAATGGTCGCAGTAAATCCTGGCCTATGCAGTTGGCTAACCTTTTGAATAAAAATGGATACAATGCAGACGCTGGTTGGATTATTGGAGGAGGCGATAGAAATAGTAGCACATTACCTACGTTTGATACCCGAATCACACTAACAAATGCTGCTGAAGCTCCTGCTCAACAGAGTGCTGGTGGAAGATGTATTCTGCTCACTGCAAGCACAGGTGTTGTGACTTTTACACCTGGCTTTACATTTGATAGAGTTGTCGTAATGACTTGGGGGTTTCCTGGTAATGCATTTGCTACGATTACAGTCAATGGTGGGGCACAAACTGCAACAACGGGTAATACCCCTGGTGGAGGTGATTTGAATTACACAACTCTATCATGCACAGCCTCTACAACTGTGACCTTGACTGCAGGCGCTGGGGGTAGTGGTTGCTATGTGCAAGCTATAGGTTGTTATGACTCCACAAAACCAGGCATAAGTATTTTAAATGCGGGGTGGGGTGGATCAGTGATGACAGACTGGTCAACAGACGTGCAAGCAGGCCCAAATGCTTTCGTGAAAGGGGCGCTGGGTTCCGGCCAACTGAATGCAACCATCGCGTGCCATGATATAAATGACGCATTAAACAGCTTATCACTCTCTGCGTATACAGCAAATCTGACTTCATGGCTTACTTATTTAAAAACCAAAGGGGATGTAATCTTAAAATTATCCCCAGATGTTGGTGCGACATCTGTTCCTGCAGCCAATAAAGTTTCTTATTGGGATGCGTCTCTCAACGTAGCGAAAACTTTGGACATTCCATGGATAGATTTACGAGTAGTTCTTCCTGATAGGGTGGATTCTATTGCAAAAGGAATATCTAGAGATGATTTACACAATACTGCTCGTGGATATTCCATAGAAGCTCAAGCTATCTATAAAGGATTAACACATTTAATTTAATTATAACAACACGGACATATTAAGGATAACCCATATAAAGGAATCTAATACGCTTAAGCCCCTTAATTGGGGCTTTTTATTGTCTGTACATTATACAACATCTACAGAATGTATAATGTAATGTGGTTTACGAAGTATAGTAAGGCCTAATAACTTCTTAAGGCCCGCTTCTGTATAAGGAGCTAACTCAACCAACTTAGCCCCTCTTGTCTCATCCCTGTCTAAGCAAGTGTAAGTATGAACTAGATTAGTGGAATCCTTGGACACACAAAGTAACTGCTTATTTTTGTGGGGTTCAAAGGTTATCTTAAACAACCCATACATTTCACTATCTTCCATCTAAAACCATCCCAACTCACGAGCCTTCTTGATAGCTGCTTCTAAGTAGGGGATTTCTGATTTGTACAATGTCACATTATTAACAGTGGAGCTTATCATAATTGTTTCTGCTTCGCCATAACCCTTTAATACAGATTCTCCTCCATACTCATCTACCCAAGCAATCTCATTAATAACATTCTCACCATCATCTAGATCAATATAAATCTTAGTCATTTGAATTCTTCTGATCACCTTTATCTGGGTGCTACTCTATCGCTCCTAACCAGATAGATGCAAAGATGAACCATCCCCACCCTTCCTTCCCTTCGGCTGCCAAATAGATTGACCCAACTGCAAATATACAAGATGCTAATAATCTCAATACTACTAAAAGTTGTTCTGTCACCAGTTACTCCTCCCCACTTTCTGGGAAATACTCTATCGTCACAACAAAGTGACCTTTAGGTATTCCATATTCATCATCTACAATAACAGAGGCTTTTGGATTGAAGCTGGTGTCAAACGCTTCGTAAATATCCCGACCAATATCACTTAACAGCTCCCCATCATAAGTATTTTCAAAGATCGTAATACTCATCAGTTATACCCTCCATATTTATGCCGATCACGAGCCTCTGCGCTAGCTACTCGCTTACCATTTACAATTTTATTCACCCATTCACTATCTGTACGTTCTGCTCCATACACTATAGGGCCATACTTAATCTTATTCTCTTCTAAGTACAGAAGATTGTCAATGTGATAGTTGTACTTACGTGTATCGAATCCTATCTCACTCAAATAGCTCAACTTACGTCTATCTGTCCACTCGTCCCACAACCCATCAGAAGAGCGTATAATCACTTCTAAGGGGTATGAAAGACGAATCCCTTGCACAGGTACAGGGGTAGTTTTATGATGTTCTATAGCCACTTGTAGAGCCTCTAAATGAGATAAACCTTCCCCTTCCAATACTTCCACTAATACCCTATATCCTTTAAACAACTCTCCCTGCTGTTCTGGTGTCATCTCATTAACATCTGATGGTAGAGCATTGATACGCTCCTTCTCTTCTGCTAACAATGTTGTGTTGTTTAAAATAACGTCATTCATTAATTGCCCTTACCGTTGTCATGTGAATCATTATTATACTCCCAAACAGCCTCATTGGGAAGCAGCTTTCTATTTTGTATCCAATGTTTGAAATTCCCGCTCCAAAAGTTTCCTTGTCTGTCTAAATGACTCTCCCCTTCTTCCCACATAGAGGGGCTAGCGTACAGGGAATTTTCATCAAGCTCTGGCATAATCATTGGAGTACATTGGTGCTCCGCTGGGCTTGCGTGTACTGGGCTATCCACCAACAATGTTTCATACAAAGCTAAATCCTCCTCTATTGTGGGGTTAGTCTTATCATGTTTATCATAGCTACTACGAGCACAACGAGCAGCAGAACATTTAACGGCTTCTTCTGGTGTACCCGTGAAGGTAGCCTTACCCACATAAGGTGTGTGCCACTCCCCAGGCTGTAATACGTCCGGTTCACTTTGCTCAATAGCCAGCTTAATACACTTAGTCAACTCATTAATGTCTTTCTGAGCAGCTTTGTCTAAGCGTAGGGCATACAGATTGTCCCATTCAGTTGCACTGATAGTCTCACGAACAAACTGCCAGGGATTGAGGAGACGATTAGCAAACTCTTTATGAGCACCAAACTTTTCTAACACCCAATGAATTGCACAAGCAGGATAGCGAGCACCTAACCACAAAGCTTTAGCAATTCCTTTATACTTCATCTCAACATTGGCCACCATTCCCTTCTGTGCAGCTCCAAACCAAATAGGAACATAGGGATCTTCCAACACTTCCTTACGAATTGTCTTCATAGGGATGGCACGATTACTCTTTACACTATGACTAATCAAACGATGTCGTAAGAACTCTGCATGAACACAGAGCCAGTACTTCACGTTTAGGGTGACAACCTCCTTTCCATTAACACTACTTTTGCTGTGAGCAACTACTTTAGCTTCTACTCCATTCTTACCACATACTTCTGATTTATACTTCACTCCTATATTCTCCCCAATTGTCTAAGATAAATTTCAGTATTACAAGGAAGGTCTGGGTAACGACGAGGAGTTACATCATAAGTATCTACACCATGATCCTTAAAATTATGAGTGGTTTGCTTGTTAGGCAGCTCGTACACATATACAAACTGCTTCTTATAGTTAGCAAGATAGGCTAACGCAGAAGAGATATTCTCTGTCGAACCAGCGACCCCAGCCGACTCCAGAAGTCTCTGCGCATCATTAATAGTTGGATAATTCATCACTTACTTCCCCGCCAACTCCATCTGCAACAGCAATTAAGGTTATACAAACTACTATTAATGCCCAAAGGCAATAGGTTTGGTTTGTATTAACAAAGTCTAAGAATGTCATACTAACCCCACAAACGATTACGAATCTCTGTTAAAGAAGTTTCAGTTACAAGCTTGCCATCTTTAAATACTGTTTGTAAAGCACCTTGTTGCTCTTGCTCTTTAGTTTGTTGATCATATAAGACGAAGTTACTACCTTCTTGCTCGACACGAAGTAAGCCTTTAGCAGATTTCTTCATACCGCTGTCTGTAATAGGGTCTTTAAACAATTCATATCCAACACCACATACTTCAGCATATGTAGCTTTGACTGCTAAACCTAACGAGTCCCGTGTCAAATACTGCATTGTATAGCTACCAACACCAAACACAACATTAGTGGAGGCAAAGCCTTTGGCTTCTAGGCGCTTAAAGACTTCTTCAGCCACTTCAAGAGTGATTGAGTCACCATAGATTAGGCCAATATGGCTGTCTAACACTTTGTAGCCTTGCTCAGTGACAGTACCCCCGAAGGTTTCCCATAATAGTTCAATTGAACCTTTTTGCTCTGGAGATAATTCAATCTGATCGCAGCGAGATAAATAAGTTTTATCCAAGGTGTAGTAGTTATGATCTGAGTAACTTCCACGCTCTTTAATAATTTCCCCTTTAAACAATAGGCAATAATACTTATTGTCCTCTTTATTATAGATAGTGTATTCCACATCCTCTTCAAAAATCGAATCTGATAAGTATTCACTAGCCTCAGCTTGTAAATCCTCCTTGGCATCATCTAATGAATCATACACTAAGGCATTTGTTTTTCCACAAATAATATCAGCAGGATTACCGGAGTCTGGACGTATTACAACCTTACTTAAACCAATAGCATTAACTGGGCGAGCTAAGATGTCTGCTTTCAGTGCTGGTAAATACTCAGTCAACACTCTCCAATAGTCATATGTATCACTAACTAGGCTAACTAAGCCAGTAGGGTAATCTTTAGTAATCCACTTACGATAGCTCTCTAATTCCCCATCTACAGCCGTACCCAGGCAACTCACAGAATGTTCACTTGCTGGAATAGAACAACCAATAAACTCTTTAGTTACATCTGCATTATAACTCTTTTCAGCAACTTCAACAGCTGCTATAGTGTCTGTGCCATTACTAGATAGTAGGAAGGCCACACCATTGATGGCAGAGTCGTGACGGCCAGATAAGCCTCTTGCGCTGAAATCGTGAAGTTGAAATTCTGTGCCAGCCAAACTTCCAGTAGTTTTTAAAGCGAACTCATTTACTAGCTTACGATACTCGCGAATTATTGTGGCTGTGGTCATTGGTTTCCACAGCTCTTGACTCATCACAGTTTCTAAGTAGTTGGTCAACCAAGCATAGTCCGGGTGAGTGTTAGTAATAGTCAATACTGGAACTTTGATATTAACTAAACTACCTTCAGGTAAAGCCTTAATCTCGATAGGCAAGTAGCCTAAGTCATGCAGAGCTTCAAATCGAGTGGTATCCACAGCATCAACACCTAAGTGGGCACACATGATTCGTTTGAAGTAGTCAATTACTTTATCTTTAGGCTTGTTAAAAAACTCTTCATTAAAAGCCTTTATAAGGAAGTCTTTGGTAAAATGTTGAATACTGAACACAACAACTTTATCATCATAACGATCTTTAAGGACTGGTAGGTACTTAGAGGATCGAGGAGTAAAGTTTGCGTAAATCTTGTTGGTGCCTTTGGGCATAAAACCTTCATGTGATACTTTGTAAATATCAACTTGTAATAATGGGTTCATATTGTCTTCTCCTATTGATTGTTAAATTTAGTTAAGTCTTGTTTAGTGATGTAGTTTGATATTATCTGATAACAATGAATCTTGTCAATAACCCCCTTAAAAAGTTCTAAGCCTTTAGCAAATATACCGTGAGTGATGTAAAGCTCTACACCCTCAGCTCCCGCTTCTTTAAGCTTATTAGCTAATGGAATGAAAGTTCCACCTGCGTCCAAAAGGTCATCTACAATCACAACCCTCTTACCAGTTAGGTCAGTTCCTTCTGGGAGTGTTGTTTCAATAATCCTTCCAGTTTCAATATCTCGCTTCTTATCAGCCTGTACAACAAACGTAGCAATACCTTTATAATCTAGGGCCTGTTGTAGCTTGTAAATCTTCTTACTGGCCCCCTTGTCTGGGCTAATCAACACATCTCCAGATTGCAAGCCAAATACAGTGTTCATAAAGCAAGTGTGTTGTTCTGTTACTATCAACTCTGTAAAGGTGGAGTTGCAATCTAAATACTCCACAAACTTACCGCTGTGGGGGTCTAGTAAGAAGATGTTATCAAACATACTGTTACCAATTGCTGTGGCGAATACCAACAAAGGGTTCCCATTCCCGTACTCAAATGACCTATCAGCCCTGGCATGAGGTAGGTAGCGTAAGTCCAAGTTCAATTCTGGTATATTGGTAAAGGTATGGTGTACAGCATTTCTTGCTAGTAGTATTTCAAACAAAGCCTCTGTGCAATTACTATCTGGCCCTAGAGTAATTGTAACATAACTCTTAACCTCAAACCCCTCTGGAGGAACAATCCTCAAGTTGATAGCTCCATCACTAAAACGTACTGTCTCCACTGGGATATTAATGTTATCCGCTTTAATTGTTATTGTCATACCCAACACTCCTCAAAATTAGGTTCTTGGAAACACCACTGTGGTTTACATACTTTTCCTTTACCACCATCAGCACGAAACACTACAAGCTCTTCCCCAGGAAAACCTTTACTGTCGAATGGAATTACACGCTTAGCCCAAACATTCTTGTACTTCCCATTAGACTTTAACTCACACTCTTCAGCGGCTAGTTGTGTAAAGTTTACAGGATCGTTGTACCTTGCTATGAGACTCTTCGAAGTAGGAAACTTAGTCATATTACTACGATTAACCTCCTTGATGGCTTTGTAGAGGTTATACCCATACTCTTTAGCGAGTACTCTTGATACCTGTATTAAACTATTCAATGCATTGTGTACTAATTTTGGGTCTTGCTTCTCAATCATTTCTTCGAGTTCATATAAACCTGTTGCGTATGTGACTCTAGGGTAGGGCAACTCCCAAGAAGGTTTACTCATATAGTGATTGTGTAGTTGAATAATTGTTACCCAGCTATCACAATTTCCATCTATAACTTTAAGCTTATCCTCAGCTTCAATAGCAGGAAGAAGCTCATTGATAAACTCCTCATCACACATCTTCCACAGATTGTCTTCATCGGCGACTACACCGCCAATCTTACTGAAAGTGAGCACTTCCTTATAAAGCTCTTGATATTGTTCTTTTGTTAGGGTGTATGGGTTAATCATGTAGGTGCTCCTTAATAACAGCTTGCATGGAATGAATAAATTCTTTATTTACTACAACACTACTCATTGTAACTCTCCCATTAATTTACCGAAAGTAATCTTCCTCTCAACACGACCAGAGTCTGCATGTATGTATAGCTCTGTAGAATCTTTTTGTCTTAAGCACCAACACAAAGAGTCAGGTATCAAACAAGGTTTGTACATGCTTGTTAAGATAGAGCGAGTAGCCCCAAGAAGCTTGAAACCATAACCCTTCTTAGTTTTGATAATTTGATACTTCTTCACTCCCCATTCCCCCTCATCTCATTAAGCCTCTGATTCGCTTTATCCCAAACACTATCCATCTGACTAACCCTAGCCACTATCTTATCCTTAATATCGTTGAACTTCAAGCCAATATCAAAGCTATCTTTCCCAGATAAGGCTATATTCATCAATTGGACAATCTCTTCTTGATACTCTCCCACCATATCCCGTAGAAGCTCATTAGAGGTGGCTGTAAGCACGTTTATGGCCTCTTCTTCAGCTAGGCTATACATCCGTAGCTCCTCCTCTTTGGATAGCTCTAAATGGCCTTGTAGGGCGTTATACGAGAGTTCATAGAATGTGTTTGAGCATGGCATTGTCATTTAGTGTACCCCTTGCTTAAATAAGAGTCTGAGTTAAGGAGTGTTTGTATGTTTAGCTCCATACGCTTCTTCTCTTGCTCTTGGTATTCAGCTACCTTAGCATCAATATCTATGTTCTCCAGAGCAATGTAAGCCAACTTTACACAATAGGCCATGCCATCTTCAGAATAGTGGTTGAACTCAACCAATGGAATGTTGTTAAGGCTAACACGATACCTCTGTACACCCTCTCTGGAGTACTCTTCACTAATGTTTGATATGATTATTGACATAAACATTTCCTCTGCTGTTGTTTAGGCTATTGTATACTTAATCTCTATGGCGTGTCTAGAAATTGTGTAATAACCTTGTACCCCTCTTCCAGAAACTCTTGCTCTGTTACTGTATTCCATAGCTCGTGTGTGTGCTTCACTGTACCCTTTGGGTGATAACCACGACTATCCCCGCTATATGTACCTCTACCAAGGATATTGATAAGCAAGATGTTGTCCTCTCCGAAGTGTTCCACTAAACCATCCAACTCAGATGAATCTCCATTGAAGCAGCTAGAGCTGTCGTCATAGAAGATGTCTGCTGAGCTATTCTTAATCAAGTGCATACGGGCACGACCAAAGAAATTAAAACCCATACGAGGTTTTAAGACAATTTCACTCAAATAGATCATAGAGACTCTCGATGAAAGGTTGATAGTTATGTCACCACCAAAGTCTTTACAATAGAGGTTACAACCTTCAATAGTTAAGCTACCTACTAGCTTCTCTAGAGCCTTAAACTCTGTTGGGTTTAGTGTAATCCTAAACTCAGGTAAAGGCTTTTCCTTCAAAGCTCTATTCTCATAAATCTCCCAAAAGCGTTCTTCGCTAATCAAGAAGAAGTCTTGCACAAGCTTGTACAGATGAGTTTTACATGAAGCGTCTTTCCAGCTAATATTTTTTGGTAGGAAATTTCTACCACCTAATGTTGCTTCAAAAATGGATTGTTGAGTTGCTTGAATTAAAGTTCCCTTGCCTGAGATTGCAGGCCCTGAGAAGAGTAGCATTTTCTTAGTCACTTCTATTCCCCCTCTTGTCCTAACCAGAATGTGTATGTTGATTCCTTATAAAGCTTGTAAGCTATAATATCTCCATCATCATCTGTGTGTTCCCAATCTTCAGAGTATCCGACTCCAGCTGAGTCTTTATAAACATCACCATCTCTGTGTTTTACCCAAATCATTGTCCCTATTGGAACAGGACAATCACCGCCATTCCAAGGAATCCAGTTATTAGAGGCAACATCACTAGGCCCCTTCTCTTTAATCGTAAGCCACTTAATCTCATCTGAACCAGGAGGGTAGTAGCCAATCATATCACCAGGAGATGGGGGAGGAGAGAACTTAGAGCTATTAGCCAACTTCTGCTCATACAAATGCTTCTTGTAGGCTTTGACAGCCTCAGACCGCCCAGCCGCCCCGAAAAAAGGAGGCATACCATAATTAAAACATGCCCATTCTTCAAAAGCACCATCAAACTTCACCTGCTTCTTAGTTTTAGAGGCTGGGTTGTACACTCGCTTAGGAGTTGTAGTATAACTACCCAAGTACTTTGGAGAATCCCACTTATTTTCTAACCAAGCTTCGTAGGGAACACTTGCGAATATACTCCCGTTTAGTTTATAAACTAAAGCTAGTGCATCAATTGGTGTTTTTATATCTGAAACATTCTCAGCTTTCCCATTCCAACTCTTTCCATTCTTATACAAGATTGTGTATTTGATCATAATATTATTCTCCTTCGTAGAAGTAGTCTTTTCTTTCTTTGGTTATTTGGTCTTCGTTGTAAAAATAGACAATACCACTTTCACTGAGTCCATTATTAAACAAGTCTTCTCTGAATGTGATGTGGTTATCCACCTCAATACCTAGTATCTCAAATACTTGAGCGGCTTGGACAGATACACTACCGTCTAAATTATAGGGATTGTACACACTATTAAAAGCAATTGTAGAGTACTGCCCAGACCAATACTCTGTTAGACCATAGTTTAGACAAGCTTTAATCCAAACTTTATCAAACGCAAACCTAATTATATCAGGCTTTGTAACCTCCAGCATCTCATTTCCCCTCATACATAGCTTTATAGAGTGTTTCATACACTTCAGATAACTCTGCTGGAGTTAAGACGTGGGTTATGCCTTTAATTGTCAAGTTATGAGTGATTGTGCATGGCTTATCATTAGTCTTCTCTGTTGTGATTTTGTGGTCACTTGTAAAGAGAGGAATAGGGACATTATTAATCCAATGTTCCTTCAAGGGAGTTTTAGTCTCTTCTTCTGTCTGCTTTTCTTCAATATACACTTCGATTTGATCCCCATCTTCCGAAAAACCAGGCAAGTAAAAACACCCGTAATTAAGGTAGCTGCAATCGTCTGTACTGGTTCCTGTTGTGCCTTCAAGCTTAAAAAATGGACAAGTAGATCCATCGTCTTCTAGTAAAACAACAATTGATCCATATGGAAAATCACCACCGTGTTCAATTACTTTAAACTTAGTGTCTTTAGTGTAACCAGCTTTTTCAAAGTGTGTCACAGCATTATCTTCTTCCTCAACATACACTTCAAGGTCTTCTTCTCCAGGGTCGCATAAGCCGGGGAGTGCTAGATAGTGTGACTCTTTCCCGTCTGTGAATTTTGGAGCAATAGTGTTAAAATCTTCATAAATTCTCACTATCGTTCCTACAGGATACTCCTTGTCTTTGCCGATAAACCTAAATCTAGTATCCCTTGTATAACCAGCTGCTTCAAATGGGGTTGCTTGCACATGTGTAAGTTCTTTAGTCACTGTTTCATCCTCCTCTTTATAAACTTCAAGTTCTGGTACACCACGTAGCCCAAAGCGGCGAGGCAGATACAGATCATACACATCTCCAGCTTCGTTCTTAAAGTAAGCCCAACCCTCAGACCATTCATCAGAGTTCTCTACATCTAGTGTAATAATATCACCCTCCTTAAAGGGGCCATCTGCTTTAATAACTTTGAACTTAGTATCCTCTGTATAACCTTGTTCTGTAAAATATGTTGGTATCATAGTAATCCTCCGTCAAGCCTTTAGGCTTATTCAAATAATGATTTAAGTTGTTGATAGATAGCTTTAGCCTCTTCTTCTGTTACATCACGGCTGTATAGCTCGTTGAAGTGTATACGATATGACACTATCTTTTCAACATATGTTGTACGGGGTTCTATGTTGGGGTATGACATCATGTGTTCCGGTTGGCCAAGAAAGCCTAAAATATCATACTTGTCATCATCCGGCCCCCATCTCACACAAATCCCATCAACCCCAACATTATGTCCAGAGGATAATTGAAATGGCCAACTAGCTCCTAAGTTTATCTTTTCAATTGATACGGTCTTCCCACCTACGGTCAGTAGCTCATCTCCAATCTTACACTTAGTCATATCAAACATAATTAGCCCTCTTATCCATACCAAGAGTGTTGTTCAATTCTTACCTCAGACCTAGCTCCACAAATTGTACAGGTGTTCCAATGCTCTGTATAGGCCAAGTCTAAGTATGACCCAGGAAAGTAATGTTGCTCTGGTTTTACATAGAGTGGAGGATGGTCGCAATTATCAGAAATCTTCCTCTTAATCTTGTCTATAGCAGCACTATACCCAGCTTTAACTCCCTCAAACTTCTTAATTTTTAAGTCAAGGGAAATCTTCAAATCTAAAAGTTCACATTCGTCCATTTTAATCTCCAATTCGTTAATGTATAGCCATTTTACACAAGCTTCATACAATATGCAAGCCCCAGAACGTAAAAAGCCCAACAGAGGCTCTGAGGAGCTTGTTGGGGGATAGGTTGAATGAAATGAGGCTACTTTAGATATTCTCATAAGGCTTTAGATACCCATACTCTTCTAATTCGTACTTTTCTCTTGCTAACAGCGCCACCTCAAAAGATCCTTTTTTAGTAGATCTCCACTTACCATTAATCTTTATCCTAGCATAGTAAAGACCACCTGATTCATAAACACCCGTTCTACCTGAAGTGTTGTTACAGTGTCTGTTTGTATTAAATGATTGAGTCTTTTTATCCACCCACCTACAGTTTTCTTTGGTGTAGTTCGCATTTGTGTCTTTCCTATCTAGTGTTAAGTGATCCTCATAGGTATCTCCCATATCAGACCAAAACTCCTCAAAGCTAGCCCAAGACTCTTGATAGGTAATTCCCCTTCCTCCATACAACTTATTATACTCCTTGTCCACAGCATCACACCTAGAACGCATACTTGCCCAAGTACAGTAAGGTCTTGTCTTATACATATTGTGTTTAATCCTACTCTCTAAGGCTAGACAACCACAACTTGAGCTGTTTCCAGTTTTTAGAGAGTTTGATTGTTTATACACATATTTTCCGCAATCACATACACATTTCCACCTAATCCTAATATTTTCTTTATTGTTTGTAAAAGACCCCTCTCTACATAAAACTAAAAGTTTCCCAAACCTTTGACCAGTAAGATCATTATTAGCTGTAAGCTTGGGTATAACACCTCGCTTAATACAGCCACAAGATTGGCTGGTATTGTTTAGTAAGTGGGCTTTGTGTATAAGTTTAGTTTTACCACAGTCACATACGCAATTATAACGAATACTAGTCTTACCTGTGGATGGGTACGTGTAGTCTTTACCTCTGCTAACAACAACCCAGCGGGTAAATCTTCTGCCTATTAATCCATCTTCCTTCATTATCTAATACCATTGGTTCTAATACTGGTTGGCTGTCTATAATCAAGCCTGTTCCTATGATAGGACGTTTAAGGTTTACGTTATTATAGTTGAAAGCATAGCTCTTGTCATCAATTAAACAACCTGTCTGCATGGCCCAATATAACGCAATAGGGTTTCCCCAGTATTCAACCTTAAAGGACTCGTGGAAGTGTCCGGCCACGGAACACATACTCATAGTTTGAGATGTCTTAGTCACATTAGCAGACTTACCGTGGTGAAAGTAACACTTATTACCATTAGGTAGATCAACCACCATCTCATAGTGCCACTTCCAGTTCTCATCTACCCCTAACACATCATTATAGGACTTCAGGTAATGCTTAGGAATGCCATTAGCGTGAGCTTTACGATATACCATGCTGCCATGATTAGACTCAAGAATATCCATAACGGGAAACAATTCTTTAATCTGCGTAATTACAGGCAAGGCTAAGCGAAGTTCATCTCCTGCACTTGGTAAATCAGGATCAGAATCGTGAAAACTTAAAGAATGTTTATCCAGCTCGTCTCCCATGCAGATAACTCGTGTAGGCTTGTATTTATCTTTTAAATAAGAGAGAAATTCAACAGCATCTTTATGGTGGTAGGGAATATGTAAGTCAGACACCACCAGTATACGAGAGTTATCTTGTAACCGTAATGGCTTCATCCTAATCGGATCTGTCTTATTGTGTCCATAACCACCAGTCCTAACTCCTGCTAATGTAGTGAAAGCAACCTCTTCCAAAAAGTTTTGTTGAGATGGTGTTGCGTAATGCAGATTATGTCCTTGGGCCTCAATAGCTGCCACTAACCCTTCCTGAGTCTCCTCAACCTCAGTTATTAAACTTGTTCCTTGCTTATTCAAATACCTCCGAATAACGCTCTCATCCTTTCCAAGTATCTTAGCTATCTTGCGATTACTGTAGCCTTCTGTGTTCTTTAAAAATAATGCCTGCTTTTGCCAAGGCTTCTTATCTGTCATTCATTATCCTCATCAAATTCGCCTAACTCAGATTCTACACGTCGAATATCTACCTCTGTAACCCAAACTTCGTTCTCAAGCTCTTCTAGGTGATCAGTTAGTCGTCGTAACTCTGCTTGTAGCTTCTCTTTTGCATTGCTCATCTTCAACCCCCTTCAAACAATCAATAATTTGCTGCTTACGTATCTTAGCATTCCTGCCTGGTGTGCTGCCTTTGTCTAGGAGCCATTGCTTGTCATTCTTCTCATTCATAATAGCAATAGCCTGCTTTTGTATTTTAGCTTCTTCAAAGCTTCCCCCAACTCTTTGCTGATAACTTCGTGTTTTGTGGCAAGGCTTGCAGGCTAACCTGAAGGCATCTCCAGTTAATCCTCCGCAATGCCACAGGAAAGATTCAGCTGTCTCTTTGGATGTACACCCTTGAGACTCAACCAGATGGTCACACTCTAACTTACTACCAGCCATCCATTCATTGCAGAAAGAGCATTGACCTACATGTTTAGTTGAAGGGTGATACAGATTAGCTTCTCGCTCTTCTTTAGTAACTAACCTAAGTTGCCGCTTCTTCCATTCCTTGCGAAGAGGATAGTCTGACCATAACCTTCTGAGTGATCCCCTTAGCCACTCCCAGTACTTCGCTTCTGTAGGCCAGATAGCTTTCCCTTCTGGTGTTTCCCAAGGGTTAATTTTCATTATATTCCTCACGAAAACACTTCCACGTAGGGAAGCGGGGCACCTGATACTTCGATAATTCCTGGTATCGGAACGTTACTAACTTACCCAACAATTTATCCCTGTTCTCCCAAATATCCTGCCGCTGAGCTTCTGTATAACCACTTCCAATCTTAAACTCTACATCTCCCCACTTAACAATCAAAGCTCCTAATGTGTCTGCTGGAACCATCCCTTCTTTCTTAGAGGAGCGCTTACTGTAGCCTCTTTCATCCTTTTCTTGCTCATTACTATTGTGCATCTTCTCTTCAAAGCCGACAACCTTAGCTTCATCATCATAGAACTTCTTCAGCTTCATTAAGGCTTGAGACTTCAGAGTGTGCCGCCCTTGTTTGTATCCGCTATATGGGTCTCGTAGAATAGCCCCTTCATACCCTTCAGCAATATATCCTTCAAGCGCTGTAATGCACTCTTCTGAGTTATTAACCTCTTTCTGTTGGATTAACTTAACTCGGCCATAATCTTCTGGTAAGAATGTAGATAAAGTTTCAAACCTAATATCATAACAGTCCGTTGTATTCCAAATGTCATAAACCACATAATAGAAGTCTGGCTCACCTTCAACCCGCATAACACCAGACTGCACATCATTGAAGTCTCCAGCTATCATTAATTCTCCATGGAGGCCATGTAACTGCTTCTCCTCAAAGAACTTCTGGATAAACTTATTAGGAATAGGCTTCATAGTCCTTGACATAGCCACACCATTAACAGCCAAGCAGCAGATGCCATCCAATTTTGGCTGGATAATCTTTGGCCAAGTTACTTCTGTGTAAATGTCTGGTATCTCACTTGCCGCTAACTGCGGTTTCTTTAATTCTATACTCACTTCAAAGCCCCCCTCAACCAACTCAGCCCAATACGTCCCACCATTGTCGTACATTGTGTGGAAAGAGATTGTTCCATTACGACTAACTTTAGTGTCAATAAAGTAATACTCATCACTCTCCTCGATCTCCATCTTCACTTGATAGAGTTTATACCACTTAGTGCCTCCACTATTATTAGGTATTGCTATAAACTCCTCATTAGTGTATGACAGAATCTCTGCAAAAGATGTAATCTCCGACTCATATTTAGGGTACTTCTTACGCAAAACATCCCAATCAACAGGAACTAGCTTACCCTTCTTACGCTCTGTAGAACTCATTCCTCTTCTTCCTCATAAGACACACCACGTTTAGCATCTATAGCCTCTCGGAAAGTGAATGAATACCCTATACAGTTCACAGACAGCAGGTGAGGAAGCTTGAATATCCTCCTGTAGTCTGTAAAGTATTCACTATCACCAGAATTCTTATCTAAGAACCCTTCCTGTATATTCTCCACCAACCACTTAAATCTCTCTAGGTCTCTTTGGTCTTCTTCTTCTTGATCCATACCCCCCTAAATCTCACCCTTAAAATACATCTTAATAAGTTTAAACAGGCTAGCGTTGCGAATCTCATTGAGTGAATCAACATACATACCGTTAGTAAGCTTAAGTTGTTGAACAACATCTAAAAGGCCGTCTATATTGGTTTGATTATCCACTAATTGCTCCTGCAAAGCATCTCGTTGAATTGTAAGATGTCCAATGTTATTCTTCAAAGCTTCAATATCACCTTCAAGCACTGCAACCATTTGCTTAGCTGTTAGCTTTTTGGATGGTTTGGTTGGTACAAGGGACACTGCCTTAATTGTCTTAGTTTGTTTCTTAGTCATTTTTAATCTCCTGAATGAAGTATAAGGCTAATAGCCAAGTTGTTATAAACACAACCATCAGATTATATCTTTCGGTTGCATAGAAAACAGATATGGAAGCCAAGGATCTTACTATAGGTAATAATTTTCCTAATAAAGTTTTGCTTGGCTTATATTGTGCTCTGTAAGCCTCTAAATAAGCCGGATCTTGTTTAAGATACAGACTTATCAATATGAAAATTAGACCAAATACAGTGGCTACCCATGTAAATCCTACCACCACACCAATGTTGTAGTAAACGCCGAGCAATACTGCTATAAATACTGAGTTAGTGATTAATGTCTTAATCATATTCTACTCCTATGATGATTTATCGTTTTGTTCAAGAAATACTTCTGCAATATTGGATAACCGTTGACAACTACTTGCTAAAACTTTAATGGACACCTCTAAGTCTGTGTTTTTATAACAAGAAGATTTGTTTGCAGCTAGTTCTAATAGGCTTGTGTAAGCCTCTTGTAGAGAGATATTCCCTTCCTTAAAGCGCACCAATATCAATACTTCCATTGGAAAAGGGTTACAATTGGTCTTGAACACATACTCGTTTTCACCAGATTGCAGAATACCTAGCTTGGGTCGGTATATTGTCTTAATCATATTCTACTCCTAATCGTTTAAAGGTTTCTTCAATATTATACACTTCATTAGGCTCCCTAAGCAAATAAAGTAACTTAGCGTTTTCTCTAAGCATGTCAAGCCATGTTCTTGTACTCTCTACACCCCTATGAGAAGTGAATGGGAAGCTCTCTAGGCCATAGAAGTCCTTATAGGCTAGTACTACAGCCTCATACATCTCTTTGGGCGTATTTCGACCTTCTAGGAGCTTTAAAGCTGTCTTATCTCCATAACCTTTAAGACCTGGGATATTGTCTGTACCATCATCCCCCGTAATTATTTGTTTACAGAAGTGTTTACAGCATTCTTCTATGGTTGGATGAACTACCCCAAGTTCTGGTTGATCATAGTTGAAGTAGGGGCAAGGAATCATTTTAAGGTCTTTGTCTATGTAAGCTAAGATGTACTTGTGCTTCCCTGTCTTCTTAAAGTGCTTATAAGACTCCCAACCCTTTATACTTAGCTCATCGTCTCCTTCTAAAGAATCCCCGGCAATGCAAACCCTGTTCTTATACTTCTTAAGAAAGGTTGTTCTAAGCTCTTTAAAAATTAAAGGCTTATCCTTGCGTTTACCCTTATAAGGCTGGATGTGAGCAGCATCGTAACGGAAGTTACCTTCCCCACCAATCCATAGTTTATAGCTCTTAGCATTACTGGTCTTCTTAACAGCCCCCACCCTAAAGTCAATTAAACCCATAGCCCAATCAATATGACTACCATGATCCTCTGGCAGAGGTTTGAATCTAACATGATGTTCTATGGTGTAGTCATTAGCACTTATTAAGGGTTTATCGGATTCACCACACAATGTAGGTAAGTTTTGTTGACCTATCCAACCACCATCCTTTTTAGTATAGCTCTTGCCGTAAAATTCTTGAACTCCAGAAAACTCCATTTTATCCTTTGTGTGGATATTTGTTACAACTATGTAATTTTCTTGTACGGAATTAGCAGCCCTAAACAGAATTGTGTCTGCGTCTACGTGACAGCACTGATACTCACTCATCGAATTTCTCCAAGAATTTATCAATTTCCTCATCAAATAAAACATTCCAATCGTTTGCCAAAACATCTGTTTGACTTGCAAGCCAGGGAACAAGCTCATTAGTTGCAGTTTTCATGCAAATGAATGGTAGAGTGTCAATACCATCTACCCCTGAGACATCTGTAGTAAACTCCCAAGCATTGCCACATATGAGGAAAAGAAACATTCCTTTTCCATTCCAGCCAGAGCGTTGAACTTTGGCACCATCTTCTAACAATTTTAACGCACTTGAAAAATCCATAAACCCTCCAGTTACTTAGCCTTCAACACTTCAACATCATCTAAAGCTTCTTGTAATGAAGCAACTTGATCTTTAAGCTTCTCAGCTTCACGGTAAGCCTTGACACGACTATTAAAGTCTTTAGCTTTCATCTGGAGCTTACCCTCTTTGTCTGTAACAGCTCCTGTCACTTCAGCAATCTCCGCTTTAAGATTATCAATCTTATCTAAGAAAGAAGCTACTTGCTTGATATAAGCCAACAATAAAGCTCGGTCTGTAGGAGATGCTGGTAATGTTGGTAGAGATGTTAATGTTTCATTAGTCATTAGATATTTTCCTCTTGGTCGTCATAGTTGTATGAATCATCAGGTTCTTCTTCTATCTCTTCTTGTGCTGCACCATTATAAATAGGCATATTCACATGGACATCTGAGATACTTACGTGACTAACAGTTAGAGATCGGGTTAAAGCCTCAATAGCAGCTATCTTAACTTTATCTCCAGCGGGAGATAAGATAACCTTCATTACGTTGTCTGATACTTCTTTAAGGGTTTCTGGTGGTGTTCCAATTTTAATTGCTACAGGTTCTGTCATTTGTATTTCCTATTGAGTCTTTGACTCTGTCTCTTAAATAAAAGAAAGGCTGGGGTTGCCAGCCTAAGTGATTATTAGTGATTACTAGAATGGAGAACTTTCGTCTTCATCGCCTTCTGGAGTAGGTTCACTTGGAGAAGGGGTATCCTCAGTTTCTTGCTTGGGAGCTTCAGCCTTACCCTTATTCAACAGCTTCTGCAACTTACTACCTTCATACTCCTTAGCCAGCTTCATCATCTCAACCACTTTACCACGAATGAAGACTAAAGTTTCTTCTGTGACATTATTGTGATTTAGGATGAGAGGCTTAACTTGAAGCTCATCAATCTCAAGTTGCTTACCTTTCACCATTGGCAGCTTAGCAGCACCTTTGAAGTTCACATTGTTGTAGATGACTGGAGTACCGTCTTCTTTCTTCTTACCAGAATCTACAGACTTAACTTCAACATCAGCATAGAAGCCAGCACCTAACAAAGCACTAATATCCATGTTGTTGTCTAGATCAGTGCCTAAGATGTGCTCATTACCTGTAGCCTTAGCAATTTTGGTAAGCAAGTTGGCTGGATGGAATGTCCAAACCTTACCCTCAATCAAGTTACCATCTGCATCACGAGGAGGAACAGCTGTGAAGTTTACACCAGCAATATCCCCCTTGAAGTTCTTATTCAGCATCAAACGATACTGCTTTTCACCAACGTCTCCACCATAGTCTACAACCTGATCAACCAAATCAGCAAAGATTACTACTTGCTGTACAGGCTTTTGGGGTTTAATTTCTTTAGTGTTAGGATCTTCATAGTCTTCTCGCTCTTGTGTACCAATATCAACGATTAAGCTGATACGAGCGGCTTGGCTGCCACCTTCTGGTACAGGGTATTTGTAAGCAACCCCATTGGAGGCGACACCTGTGTTCTTTCGCTCACCAGAGTTGTTTGCTTGTGCTTGTGGTTTATAACTCATATTTTATTTCCTCGGTTGTTTAATTACGGTTAGATATTTGTGTTGACACTTCATCATAAACTAAATCACTAATATAGTCTGTCAATAAAAGTGTTAGTTTACTTTCAAATGTAGGCTCTGGTTGCTTAACTTCACTGCCTTGAGGTTTGACTAGGTTAAGCTTAAGAGCTACATCTCGATGGAGTAATTTATTGATTATTATACGATCATAAGAAGGTTTATCCATGTCACAGTCAAGACGAATCTGGACAAAGTCTTTCTTATCTTGTCCAGTCACTCCACTCACATCACATACATAGGTTGTTACAATAGCCATACTTCCTCCTATACAGCCTTACGCTGCTTATGTGTTGATTTATAAATATTGCGTACAGCGATGATACCCATACACGTTAAAGCTAACAATGTTCCAGCTGTAATCATAAACACCAAGAACCCAGCAAAGTTCATATAGCTTAGAAGCTCTGGGAAGCTGTTTAAGGCCCATTGTGTGATAAGGTAGTAGCACAGTAGCACCCCTTTACATAAACCCCATATACAAGCTCCCAGGAGGCTTACACCTAATGCTAAGCCACCGTAGAGGATAGCTGTGTGTTGCCATTGTTTCATGATACTAATTCCTCTTTAGTTACATAGGTAATCGTCTTAGTTTCTTTTGGGTACACTTGAACTAATGTATTAACATCTGGACACTTCCAACCACAATCTTCCGCAGTAGCTTCCTCTCCGTGTACATCCCAATAGACATCTTGAAAGTAGTATTCTTCACCATTATAAGAAATCTTACGTACTACATCGTACAAGGTGTACCATCGGTGTCTGTCTGGCTCTGATGTCCACACAGTTTCAGAAATACACTCAAACCACTCATATAATTCAGAGTTATCCTCACATGCGTCAAAACCTTTGCTTGAGATTATTTGATTTAATAAATCTTTCAGATTGACTTCTTTCATGTTGGCTTCACCTCTACAACTACACTAGATGCTGGAAAGCTAATAGAGCCTCCTGAAATGTAGTGTAATACATACAACACTCCACCAGGAGTGTCCATAAAGTCTACACCATCAATAACCTCTGGTGGGACACGGTCTTGATAGTCTTTAAATGATAACCATACTTTTACTCTCATAATCAATCCCCCTTAACAATTTTCAAATGTTTAGTGGCAGCTTCAAACTCATCTTTGTAATATATGGCTGAGCCAATTGTGATTGTTTCTCGTTTGGGAAGTTCTTTTAGCGGATATTTCAGGCTATGAGTATTAACTGAAGAATAATCTCCGTCATGTCTGAATCTGCCAATGTATGTGTCAGCAACTCCCCGGCCTAGTGGGCCACAAGTAATGCCGATATAGGAAAAAAGACCCCACTCTTCCAACTTAGTGCTTTTACTATCAATATAAACATATTCACTACCACATTTGTATACTTCACCTACTTCAATTTTCATAATCAATTCTCCTCAGTTATTAATGTATAGCTATCATAACACAGATTTTGGGTGGTGTGCAAGGGTTATTAGTGGATTTCTGCATAACTTTTACCCAGTTGAACATCACAACCAAGTTCTCTCCTTAAGTTGTAGTCCTTATTCAGCTTAACCAGGGAATCCCTAACAATGCCAGTCACTGTGGATACAACTGCTGGACTATCTTTAACACAGAAAACATTTTCATCATGCGCCGTAAAGGTGAGGGTTTTCTTTCCCCAGTTGGTCTGCATTGTATTAAAGATATTGTTACACCAAATGTCAAAGAAATAACTTCCAGTTCCTTGGCATAGTGTAGAAAACCTATCTTTGTCTCCCCGCAACGAGTAAGCAAACCCATTAATAGGGTTAATAAGCCATCTTCCACCACTTGCCTCTATCACACATTGGTCTTCTGCAATAGCCTTTACAGACCAATTAAGCTTCCAATAACCCTCTATAAGAGTTTTACAGGTTGACACAGGCAGGCCACAAGTTCTGGATAATGTCTCTGCTCCGCTGCCATAAACACTCGCATAGTTCGTGGCCTTACCAGCCTTCCTTGCTGAGACTACGTGTGCCTCCTTTATCCCAGACTTATAGTTATCAAAGTCTTTTTGGGTTATCATGCCAGCTGAGAGTGCCGTAAGTAAGTGGGCATCATAATCTTCCTCAAGCATAGTTTCAACATAATCTCTGTCATAAGGCAACATGAAGTGATGCTTGACTCTATCCTCTAGTCCGCTCAAGTCGCTTCCAACTAGTACATACCTATCATCTGTGGAACACAGAAGCCCCCTAATATCTGCCCCGTAAGGCTTAGTCACTGATGGCAGGTTGACTAACTCACGATGTTGCTCTCTAAGCGTATTGTGGACGACAACTCCATTTGCCACATAGCTGTGATCCTCTTCAACACTAATGTCAAAAGTAGGTACTTCGCCTAGGTATTCCAAGCTTTCAACATAATCTATGCAGAACTGTTCTTTATATGTATTCTCAGCTTTGTGGGTTCTCCTACGCCCGTTAATAATGAAGGAAACATAAGAAGAGCTTATACCGAAGCGCTTAGCTATTCCTCGGCCTGTCTGGCCTTCTAAACTAGCCGCACGTATTTCCTGCAACATCTCTTCAGACACTTTACCATTAGTTTTCCCTCTAACAGCAGCTAGATGGGTTCCGTGAACCTTGGTGTCGGCCCAATTATCTGCATCTGTCCCATAATAAAGATTTTTTAAATTGTTGTTATTGGGGTTTCCATCCTTATGCAGGGCGTGTAGTGGAGATTCGCCAACAAAGGCACTTAAAACTAACCGGCTAACTAAGAAATCCTTGCCCCTCTTTCCAGTGATGGGTAGGGTTACATTTGACCTAATATCTTTAGAATTCCTCCTATTTATTGTGTAAAGGCTGCCAGTATTACTCATAACCCTCCCCCAATTACTAACATAAAACCCACTAAAATCTTTTATCTCTCTCCACTCCTCGGCATCCCCATAGCCAAAAACTTCTTGTCCTACTTTTAGTTTAGCAACCTCTACCCACAAACCCCCTAAAGCATACAGTTTATGATTGTGTGTACAAGTTATCTCTTTGCCAGACCTTAGTTTTACCCGAATAACTGGCTTTATGCCGTTATTAATCAAGTCTGTAACCTGCCTATACCTACCTTCGTGGGTCAGAACTTTTAAGGACTTAGTTACATCTACAATCCTTTTCATGCCAGCATCTGTCAATATCAGAGTATCTGCAACCATGCAGTTGGTATAACCACCAACCCTGGCACATAAATATCCCCCTGGTCTTAAATCCCTCTTAAATCCTTTACACATATCAAGCCTATGCTTAATTGTGGTATACTTGGCATAAGACATGATCTCAGGAACTGTTTCTGCTAACTCAACTACTGAAGGACATAACTCTTTTCCGCCATCCCCATCAACAGATACTTGAGGAACAGCCCTTGGCTTAGGTTTGAGGTGAGGCTTAAATCCACTATCGGCCCACTTCTGTTGGGCTACTTCATCCTTGATAAACTTGAAGCTCCTAGGTTTCCAGCCCTTAGAGAAGAGGAAATCCTTAATCTGCTGGTGCCCATTAATGTTTGGTGGTTCATAACCCTTTAAGATTAGTAGGTTATCAAGATCAACTTGCTTAACTAAGGGATTGCCATGCTCATCAGCAAACCCTATCTTAGCTACCTCAGCATCCCAAGATAATCCATGGGCTGTCCTTTCCCCATTCATCTTATAGCCCTTAGCGGGTCTAGACTTCTTGGTGTACTGGGGGACTGGCGGCATTACACCTTCAAGTTCAACTCTGGCCTCCTCTATCTTTTCTGATAAAGAGGCAATGAGATTATCTAGTTTCCCTACATCAACCTTAAACTTAGTCTTCTCCTTAAGCCTAGCACAATCAGCCTTAAACATTAGGAATGTCAATATCCTATCAATGTATTCGTCAACACTGGACGAATGCTTGTATTGGTCAATATAACAAACCTCACCTTCTGACACTCGCTTACCATCAACCAGACCAGCATCAACACATCTCTTAACATTTGAGTAGATGTCTGTTAGCCTTTCTTTTAAGTCCTCCCACAATGCTACGTTGATCCTTACGTCTTGTGTAACCCTGTGGTTCATAATTGCATAGTGACGCTTTAATCGAGTCTCGTGACCTTTGTCTGTATTCCATTTCTCCTTGATAGGGGCTGCCCACCTATGATTACCTACCTTGTGCTTAGCAATCCCATAGTCCCCAAAGAAAGAATCTAAACCGTGCAGGTTTCTCTCAGTATTGAGATACCATGAAACTGAGAGTGTGTCCACAACCATCAAGTCTGTAAGATCCATCCCCAGCACTTTCTCAACTAAGGGAATATCGTAGCCGATACCATTATGAAGTACAACCGGAGTCTTAGTATCAATGTGGTGCTGGAAGAACTTCTTGATCCTTTCTGATTCAGTTCTGCCCCTTAAGCTGCCAGTTTTACCGGAGGTTCCTAGCATGTTATAGCCAAGAACGTGAATCTCTGTAGCTTCATCCAGGAGTCCATCCGCCTCTATATCAGCCACAGTAGCCTTACGCCAATTAGTTATTTGCTTCATTTAACCTCACTTCTTGTCTGTTATGAGAGAGTCACCCTCCCAGTTGTATTCCAAGAGGCGGCCTGATGTTTTACTGTATTGTGTCTTAACTGCTATCTTATCCCCATGTTCACGATTTTTCAACACGCGTATAAAAGAGTTCTGATCTTTTCCGCCCTCCGCATACTGGTTTCGCTCAAAGCCTAGTGCTGTGGCAAAAGAACGCATAATACCTTTACTACCAGTTAGTTGGCTGAGGAACACTTGGCCACCATGTTCATGGTCGGGGCCAAAGGCTGGTGTGTTTAAGTGGCTAAATAAGCAAACATTTATACCAAGCTCACTGGCCAAGTTAGCCAACTCACTTGAGTATTTGTTGATATACTCATTAGCTTCTGCTGAGGTTAGCCCATCCACAAGTTTAGTCATATTGTCAATATAAAACATCATGCAACCGTATTCAAGGTGGTTGTACCTCAGAGCTGCCAATATTTCTTTTATATCAAACCGTATGCTTGTGTTTCCCTCTGAATTCCAGACGTATAGGCGATCCTCTAACTGACGTGCGGTCTCATGAAATCTCTCCTCATTAGCAGCTAACACATTTGGATTACTGTAGAGCAAGTTGTCAATCTTTCCACAAATATTTCTTACAGTCTTCTTGTTTACTTCTTCCAGAAGAATGGCAAAGCAAGGAAGTTTATGTTTAATCATGTTGTGGGCGATTAGCTCGTGGGCCATAGCTGTCTTACCACTACCGACACCCCCAGCTATACAAATACTCTCACCAAAATATTGCCCATAAAGAACGCTATCCAAAGTTTCCCAAGGATAACTGTAGCCCTTAGTCTCTGGGCCATCTAATTTAGACATAATCTCAGAGACAGTGACAACACCTTGTATTGGTGGTTTACGTGCTTTCCAGCGGACATAGTCTGCAAAAACAGCAGCTGATTTAGAGTTTAGAGCTTCATTGGCGTCTTTAATACCTGAGACATGTGGAGCCTCTAGAATTTCTGGCCATATCTTTTGGACATCTCTTGCCGCCTTAGATCCAGGTTCGTCGTTGTCAAAAACCAGAACAACCTCATCAAAGAGGGTTTCAATTTCTTTACGCATTCTGCCGAGAGTTGTTACAGCTGAACCAGCCCCATTAGGTAAACTAACCACAGCATGTTTATATTTACCATTCTGACCAAAGTGTTGATCCAGTATCTGTTCCAGGGATAAGCAATCCCACTCCCCCTCTGTGATGTAAAGACGCTTGCTTCCTTTCTTTTTAGCCAGCTCCCAATTAAATAAGTCTACCTCTTTACCATCACCTACAGACCACATGACCTTTTCTTTCAAGACAATTGTCTTGTAACGGACAAGCTTGCCTTTCAAAGTATATGGGAAATTAAAACTATTTGGTGTCTTACCGTCATACTCACTAAAGGCCATCCGTATGCCAGCCTGCTTAAAGTATTCTTCCCTAATACCCCTATAGGAGAAGTTGGGATAGTTTAAAGATCGAATCTCTGCTATCTCAGCTTCAATCTCTTCCCTAGATTTCTTCTTGGGTGGATCTCTGTGTGTCCCTTCTTCATAAGGGTTTGCCACATAAGCCTCTAAACCTTTTGCAGAGCAAGAGAAGCAATATCCAGAGTATCTGCCACTATTCTCATCATAAAACACCTGTAGCCCCTTTTCAGAGGTACAATGTGGAACAACATGTTTAATCTTTTCTACGCAACTAATGGTACACCCCCTATAGCAAATGCTCATAATAGACATCTAACAACCACTGATCCCAGAAGTCTCTATCTACGGTCTGTGGTAGTTTACTGAATTCAGCTAATCTCTCAACTTCAGCAATTGTGTTTTCAAGCTCTGGTTGTACTTCTTTAACAAAATCAAGTTTACCTGTCTTGACAGCTAATAGAAATTCTGTTTGTGGCAGTGGATATTCAAAATCTCCATCTTTAAGAATACCCAGCATTTGATAAGAAGCACGTAACGCGTGTGAAACCGCTTTCCAGTCAATCCCTAGAGACTCTTTGGCCTGCCTAGCCCTGTCTCCGTATTCGTTGTACATGCTCACCACATGCTCATAAAGCTGTTCTAATGTAAGGCTGTCCTGGTACTTACGACCACACACTTCGTAGAAGTTTAGGGTCTTACCAGATTGAGATTTATCTTGCATGGCAACCCAACGAACAAACTCGTTTATTGGAAGGACATCCTCCTTCAGGTCTTTCAGCTTAACTTCTCCCAAAAATAGTGTGAATAATTTATCCACTGCCTTGATTACTTCTTCCACAGCCCCCATACGGCTTCCCTTGACTCCATACTTGTTAGCCTGCTTCCTAGCGTAACCAATGTAAGACCTCATATCCTTAGTGTAGAATTTAGTCCTGTTGTTATATAAATCTAACCAGATGTTGACCTTCCAATCACAGTAGGTTTCAAAGTCCTCAGCACATGATTGCACATTATTAAGATCAGCATGAAGCATATCAATAGCAACTGTCTCACCCTTACAAGCCAACTCAATAAAATAAGGCAAAGAGAATATCTCAATATCAATGTCATCCGCTGTATTCTTAGATTTGTCGTTGCCTGTGGACTCAGAGTAATGCCTCTTGTAGTTCCCAAGCAGTAGTCCGTTCCTTGTTGGAAGGTAGATTCCTTTGTAGTCCTTATCAGAACTTGGTGTTTGCAATCCGTACAGCCACGATCCAAATAGGCA
>JAEHJW020008733.1_pt1 | contig 73981 bp, 81 predicted proteins | sample 9271431 | NCBI WGS metagenome assembly JAEHJW02 | reverse complement strand
GAATGCGGAAGCGTCGAATCGATGAGTCGCCGACGTCTCTCGTCAGGCGTCAACTCATCTCAAAAATGAAACAGAACGGCTTCCGGCGCAACGCAGGGTGTTGGAGGCTTTGCTCGCGGGTGGATGCCTCTTAATAAAGAAGAGGCATGGACCGGTCGACTGCCAGCCGTGAGGTATACCGTAATAATGGGTTATTAATTACTGTCCAGCTACACCCACTTGTTGTTACTTGTCTGTCGCACAGGGTACATGAATTATCAACAATCACTACTATCGCGGTTGATCTATGTCTTATTCGGGTTTGGTCTACCAATCATAATAATTAAGTCCTAGCCTATAATTGGTGACTTTTACCGTCTAGTCAGCAACAATAATGTTAACTAACATGGAGTAATTGCATGGTAGTCAAAAAACCGCTACCTTTGATGTGCGCTTGTCCGTTCTCTCTCCTAGAGATGTTGTAGAGCAAGGAGTGATCAATGACGATGATGGTAGCCAGTGAAAATCTGGAAGAGAATCTCACCAAGGCAAGCGATCCTGCTACCCATCACTGGGACTTGCACCGTCTCGCCAGGAGCTGGAACTTCGACGTATGCGCGGCTATCGCCGTAAACTCGGCCACACGCCCTATAACGCTCGATCACCTGTCATTCAGTCACAACGTCCAACTGCTCCAGTTGGTAGCTGGACATCCAGCTACTCTTCCTGTGACTTTGCGACGCATGATCCTGAATGGAGATCCTGACCTGCTCGCCAAGATAGCCGAACATCCATCCACTATGAGTGTTGACTTGGACATGTTGGCTCGTCGACCAGAGCTGTTTATCGTCGCAGCTGTGGCCGCCAATAGAGGGGCGATGGAGTCCACTCTTGATTTTCTCGGATATCACGAATGTCCAGACATTCGTGTTCTGGTTGGGAGGAACCTATCCGCGTCTCACGCTACGCGGATGAGGCTCGTTGTGGACGGCAACGAGGCCGTGAGGGAAGCGGCAGAGGAAACGCTTACTCTCATCCAGCACTTCGGCCTGTGATCGAGCGGAAGAGTTGAAGGTTCAGGCCGTCAACTGGAGAGCTTCCTGGTAATCTCTCACCCATCTTGTGATCCATGACACGTACAAAGGAGTTCTCGAACTGCCTCTGGTCAAGGCTGCAAGCATCGGCTTGTGCTTTGTCGCGGATAGCGCAACTAATAGATCCGACGAGTTGTTGACGACAATATCTACGTCAACCAACATCGTTGGCCACCGTATTGCCACGAACAACCATCGGGCCACATCCAGCTTTTGTTCATTCGGTCGTACTACCATACCAACCCCATAAGGCAGCTTGGCGTTAGTCCTTTGTTTTTCGGCTCCTTCGGCAGCCAGTCTCAGAGCACTACCAACGTTGGTATAGGACTTCACCTGTACACACACGTCGTTGAATACGTCGAGATCGCCAGTATCCAGGTGTCTCCCTAAACCGAGTCTCCTTTGCGGAGCGCTGCATAGCAAGGGAGCAGGAACATGATGCTCAAGAAATCTCACCGCATCCCTCTCGCCTCTATCTCCTCGGGTTTTTGCGCTGTTGGGCAATGATTCCTCCTATTGCTTCTATTAAGATATATTTCAAAAACAAAGAGAGGAATGCTCGTTGCTCGCACATCCGTTTGGAGATTCTGTACTATCCATCCCCGCCCCTTTAATAGGATGGTCAGGAAGACACCAAGCGCTTGCCAGTCCACACGTGGTTGTTTGGAGTGGTCAAACCTTGAACCAATCAAGGATTGACTACGTTCTCCACCTGGGTGTGGACAGTCCTTTGAAAGAGATACTGACCGGTTGGTGGCCGATATCTCCCTACCTATCTGGAGACGTCTTGAACCAGTCTTTTAACAGCGATAAGCTGCAAAGCTGCTTCGAGCATTTTTTGGCGGGATACGACCGCGAACAAGCGTCCGTCAACATCTCTCTAATCCTGGCCGACTTGCCAGAAGATTTAAATGTCAAAACCCGAGTTGAAGCGATTCTAGAGGAATACCGAATTACCGGCAAGTCCCCCAGTAACTCTTTGGCCATCCTTCGGAAGAAGCCGAGTCGTCGCAGAGACGTCAGGTTTAAGCGAGCAGGCGTCTAAAGACGATAGCAGCGACGTCTTATTAGACATCGACGAGAGCTTGACGCCATGTGCTGGAGCAATCCTTGCTACTTCAGATAACCATGTTCCGATAATGTTTAGTAAGTGTTGTAGTTAGACAACCGGAAGGAGATCTCAATGAGTCTTAAATCCATCCGCAAACGGCTAGAAGAGGCAACGCCAGGTCCGTGGCAGGCTACTGTTGTCACGGGTGATTCGGCATATTATTCCAACCCAGGTTCAAATATCCACCTAAACGATATGGTCGCATGGCCAGTCGGACCGTTGAGCAAGTCCTCGACGAGAGCATCAAAGGACGCAGCTCTCATTGCTCACGCTCCTAGCGACATAGCTAATTTACTGGTTATAGCAGAGGTAGCCGAAAGGCTGTTGCGGATGCCCGTTCATCTCCCTGAAGATGAGTGGTACCAAATCGTCAAGGCTCTACATATGCTAGATCGGGACGAGTAGTCGGCCAGAATGCCGCTGTTGTAATCTTCTATCGAAGCGTTACGGCTGGACGATACTCTGTTGCCCCGTCAGGTATACCGCGTCGGCACACGCCCAATCGTTCGAGGCGGAGAATGTCAACTGGTAGTTGCTGTACGTGCCACCCGGGTACGATAGTACAATTGGGTTGAGATCGGTACCAATAGAGATTGTTGGGTTATTAATGAGAGTCACCGGATTGCCATTGGTAGTATCGGCGGTGAGCGTCACGGCCCCACTCTCAGGAGCGTTAGCAAGGCTCGGCACAATTACCAACGTATTGCCCGTGTATGTACCAGAGGTGCTGTAGGCCTCCGTTGTCGAGTTGCAGCCACCGATCCTACTACCGCCGATTGCACCGGCGATCATGAAGTAACTTCCTGGCAGGGTGAGTCCTGTTGCCGTGAATGCAATTGACGCCGATTGGCCACTGGCGGAAAATGGCAGCGTACCGGGAGCTAACAGGTGAACACGGACATAGGCCGTTGCGCCCGGCGCGAGAATAGGCCCTGTTGCTGTTACTCCAGCATTCAGGCCAGCCGGAGTTAGCCACGCTGCCGAGAGTTGGTTGGAGCTGCCAGAACAGCTCGTTCCGCTCCAGGCGACTGAACAGGTGCTCAGCCCAACTCCGAGTTCGGAATGCACCCCGTTGCTGCCGCTACCGTTCCAAATTGGCGACGATGAATTTGACAGCGCCCACTGAAGCTTCACCATCAGAGGCACTGACGATGTGTTTTCCACATTGAACCAGCTGTAACTGTCGGTGTTCGGCCCCGGTATCGAGACCGCAACATTGATCGGCCCACTACCGCTTGGTGACGACGCGGAGAGCACCGCCGTTGGCGTGGTCACACCGCCCGATGCCTTCCGATAAGCATTGAACGCTCCAGAACCGGTAGGCACAAAACCCAGCGCCCCAACCAGCACTACAGCTCCACCAAGTATGGTGGCATATCTTTTGGTGAGCTTAATCATTCCAACACTCCAGCAGCTGCCGTGACCTGTCCGCCAGGCCAACTTGTGACGCATCCAGACTCTTCGTCGGGGCCGATGGTATAGATGCAGCCATTAGCTATATATACCCTACTATATCCTGGTCCTTCTACCATATCTGTTGCGATGAGATCTGGGAATCCTCCTCCAGCACCTAATGGATTGCTAGAGTTGGGCAATCCATAGTTGTACGGCTGCGCAGAGCCGCTGGGGCAATTTGGTGCCGAGATGTCGCACCCGAACGCGGCAGTAATACCATTTCCTGACATAATGACGAAGCTATCCCCGCCGGGTTGGGCCATGATCCCACCGTCGTAAAATCCAGCAACGCACGATGTCCAACACGGCATTGAGATACCGAACGTCCCTGCTGGGTAAGTTCCGACCCCAAAACCTTGATAAGGTACTTGCGCCCCGGTCGCGTCAGTCAAATACCCAGTGATGGGGGCCAAATTAACGGCGTTGCCAAATGGGAGCACCACGCCATCCGAGAGGAGCAACCAGTACCCTTGACCGTTGTAAGTTAGCGCTCCACCAACCACATCGGCGGGTAGTCCGCCGGACGCACACGGTGATCCACTGAGGCCCGAGCCATTCCAGCAGAACTTCGGTTCAGCTGCGCTCCCGTAGTACCCGGCATTCCCGAACGCGAATACTCCCCCATCGGCAGCAAACCACGTGTACCCTTGATCACCCGGCGTGAACTGTCCCCCCACAATCGGTCCCGCCAACGGACGCGAGCCGGACAACCCAGTGATTCCGTCAGAGTACGTGTTTCCGTAGTTCGGCACGTCAAATGTGAAGTTACTGCCGTCTTCACCCACGAGCATGTACCCTGGCCCGTTTTGTGATCCTATCACAGTATTGATAGGAGCATTGAGGGTGGTGCCCGAAGCAATTTCCCCTTCGTATGCAGCCCCGCTACTCAGAGCTACCTGCCCCGTCGAGTTCGTGATCACGAACTTTTGTCCGTTATTGTGATCCACGATATACGCGGGAGTGCTCGACTGTGAATTGATAGTCCACGAGCTATTCGACACTAGCGCAGTCGATGAGACGAACTGAACCTTGATAGTATCATAAGGCAAGACTAAGGAACACGGTTCGGTTGTGTCTCCCGAGATCTGGTAAGTCCATGTGCCTAATGTGCCATGCGAATAACTACCACCGCCGTTGGAAAAGTATCCGACGACGTTGATGGAGACATCTTGTACCCCCAACGCTGGTTGAGAATCTGTAAACGACAACGAACAGGTCGCGTTGATTGTCGGCGGATTGGGGTTGGTCTCCGTCATCTGCGCTGGTGGAGTAACTTCACTGCTGGATATTGGCGCACCCTGGAAACTTTGGACGCTGACCGAAATATTGCCATTACTCGTGGATGTTGCGAAATCCGCAGCTTCGACGGAAGGGGCGGCAAGCATGGCCAACAACGCTGTCGCCGTCGTTAGTTCAAGTACTCTCATGGCGTACTTGGGTTTCACCCGATCACCCCGGCAGCGGATGTGATCTGCCCTCCAGGAGAGGCACACCCGGCAAGCTCATCTGGCCAAATCGAATATGTGCAAGCGTCGCCTATGTCGAATCGCGAGTATCCGGGTTGCATCTGCATATCCGAATAGATCAACGGTCCGTACTGATTAGCTCCGCCAAGCCCTCCGTTGGGCATCCCATAATTATATTGCTGGCCAAACGATTGAGTCTGTCCGTTGCTTGCCATGAGGACGAACCCGTACCCTTGCGGCTCGGCCATGATCGGATTTCCATCGTAAAAGCCGGGGTCGCACGCCGTCCAACACGGCATTGATATGCCGAACGTCCCCGGCGGATACGATCCGTTCGTCATGCCCTGGTATGGTACCGATGTCCCGTTACCGCTGGTCAAGTACCCAGTTATGGGAGCCAGATTCACAGCGTTACCGTAGGGCAGCACCACTCCATTTGACAGAAGCAGCCAGTAGCCCTGATCGTTGTAAGTCAGCGCTCCGGCAACCACATCGGCGGGTAGTCCGCCGGACGCACACGGGTGCCCCGCGAGCGCGAACTGATAGTTGTTCGGGTTGCTGTTCGACCAACAAAACCCTTGGCTGTACGGGTTGCCATAAAACCCGGCATTTCCATAGTTGAACACCCCGCCATCAGCTGCGAACATAATGTATCCGCCGTTGTTCGAGGTGTACTCGCCATCCACTATGGGTCCGGCTAGTGGGCACGAACCACTCAATCCGGTTAAGTAGCAATTGCGCGCCGCTGTCCAAGTCGTGTAAATATTGCCGTAGTAAGGCGCGTTTTGTCCAAACGTGCCGCCGTCCTCTCCGAGCAGCATATATCCCGGACCGCCCCACACTCCATAGACGGTGTTGATCGGAGCGCTTAGCGATGTTCCCGGTGGGATCTCGCCTTGATAGTTGGCTCCCAGCATCGCCACCTGGCCCGTCGAGTTCGTGACCACCAATCCCTGTCCGTTCGACCAATCGGTGTTATACCATGCGCTGGTTGATTGTGGGTTGATAGCCCACGACGGGTTGCTAACCAATGCGTCCGAGCTGGTGAATGACACAGCGAGGACATTGAAGGCGAGATTGAGAGTGCCAGAGAAGACCTGATTACCGCTGACCGTGAATGTCAATGTGGCGACGTCCGATTGATTGTACCGGCAGCCGCCGCCGCACGAGAGATAAGCGTTCACGTCGACCGTGACCGTTTGTGCCCCCAGCGCCGGTTGCGGATCGGAAATCAGCAGTGAATAGTTGGTATTGATCGTTGGGTAATTCCCGCCGTTCCACGTCATCTGAGGCGGCGGAACAACCCCTTGAACCGACATTGGCGCACCCTGGAAGCTTTGGACGCTGACCGAGATTTGTCCATTGTTCGTGGACGTGACGAAATCCACTCGTTGGGAATGAGGTTGGGTTAGGTCGATGGCGGGGCCGACCAGCAACCCCGCCAGAGCAACAGCTGTGGCTATCCGAATCGGAGGCTTCACGCGCAGATATCGTTTCCGCTTTACCGAGTGGAGGCCCATGTAATTAACCCGCGATTGTTGATCCCGTTGGCTGTACCGCGACAAACGTGGTGGTCAGCGCGAGCGACTGGTTCGCGTAGTAGTTGCTCGCTGCCTCGGGGAGATTCCACGTGAAGAGCATGTACGCGGATGAGTTCGTTCCCAGTGTATCCAGTGGGACGGACACATCCGATGGTACACCCGTGGTTCCGGTAGTAGCCGCCGCGATCTCGTTGATGCCAGCCGTCGCTGGCACTCCATTAAACAAAGCATTCGTCGACGTGGTCTCAGTGCCCGAACACGTGTACGGTTGGCCAGCCGAGGTTGGCGCGGTCCACGCCACCGAACACTGTTGGAGCGTCAGCGCGAGGTCGTTAGCCTGGGTCTGCGGATTGAGAAACGAGAAATTCGTGCTTGGCACTGTTGCTCCCGCCGTCTCCGTCTGGTTGTTCGCGGTTTGCGGAGGGTTGTTCCCGTAGGTGTCGGTTGCCCCGACCGACATTTCCACCGATCCATAAGGCACCGTGCCTGTGTTAGTGATGGTCACCGGCTCCTGCACCTGATCTCCAGGGATCAGGTTGGCAATCGTGGAGTCGATAGTCTGCGTCGATCCGAAGTTCAACCCGACTGTGGCGCTGCCGATGCTGCCTATAGCATTGGATTGAGAGTTGAAGCCCGAGAATCCTGTCGCAGCAGCTCCCACCGATGCACCTATCAAGGTGAGTAGCACTCCTCCGGTCGTTGCGAAGAGAATTTTCCGACCTATAGCCATATTCCGCCAAGACCGGACTACTCTAACCTTGTTAGTACTCCAGATTCGCCTGAAGTCATTCTTAGACGAGTCATTCGTAGAAACCCCGTCTACCTTGTCTTTGCCTGGCATGACACCCCATCCTCCGTTAGCCCGGATACTTTTACCAACTAATATCTATTAGTATTAAGCCAAGCAAACACTAGGCTTAATATAAGTATAGTATGACCCCCGTTGGTGATGAAGTCAAAAATCAACCAGTGAATTTTTCCAGTGATAGCACTGCGTCTAATCACTACCGTTCTCGACTACCGGTAGTGGTAATGTTGACACTAGCAGTGCTTACTGTTTTGATAATAGCTATTTTCGTTTCGCAATATCGACTAATCGCCATCCGCTCTGGATCGATGGAACCACACTGGGGAAGAGGAGCATTACTCGTACTGTCATCAGAACCGGTTTCGCAGCTGAAAGTAGGACAGGACGTCGCTTATTTTCCCCCTCCGCGACTGTTTGATGGGTTGCTCGTTCACCAAGTGATGGACGTTCTGTCGTGCTCTTCCCGGTCTTGCCGAATTAGGACAAAGGGAACTGCCAACCCCGTTCTCGACCCTTGGATAGGAGTAGTTACTACTCCTGTTTGGCATGTGGATTTAGCCATACCCTTTGTAGGGTATATTCCTATATTACTTCAGCATCTTATAGGAGATCTATGATGGGACGGCGTTCTGTGGTGGGGCTAATCGGCGCTCCAGAAGCGGGGAAAGATACTGTAGCTAAAATGTTGGCCGATTACGCAGGGTGGAATCACCTGTCGTTTGCGTTGGCATTGCGTGAAGAGATGGCAAAAGCATTTGGTATATCGGCTCAGGTGGTATTTTCGAGAGATTTCAAGGATTCTCGCCAACCAGCATTAACCGCGAACTCGTGTCTTGACCGGAACTTCGCTAAATTATTGAATCCAGAGTTAATATATACTGGGCGCGAGTTACTTCAATTATATGGTACTGAATACCGCCGCAACGAAGATGAGGATTACTGGGTAAAGGCAGTCCGAGATCTATTAACCGACAAGATTCCCGATTCCAATGCAGTCATTTCAGATGTGCGCTTTGCCAACGAAGCAGCTATCTGCACCGAGCTGTGGTTGGTTGTACGTCCTGGACACTACCCGGTTGGGTACGATGCCAATCATTCGTCCGAGTTGTGGTGGCCGTCCGTTACCCCCAACCGCACAATAACCAACACAACCTTGCTAGACACTCTCCGGCAGGTGCTGGATATCGTCAATCCACAAGTGTCGACAGTCGCAGTTCAGGATTGGCGCGAGAAAATCGAAAGAGCTAAATCTGCTCGCGACATGGCTATTCAAGCGAGAAACGGACGCACGCCGGTGTTTCCAACTCGACAATGGATGCCAGAGTAATCGCGCAATAGAATAGACGCTCCACATAAGGGCGGAGCCGTTAAAAACTACCGTCAGCTACCTGGAAGGTGGTCAACCCCAACGAGCGCCACATGTCAACTACCTTCTGTCGATCATCGAACACCGCCTCTACGAAGAAGCGTCCACGCAGGTTGTTTTCGAAAAGCTCTCGCTTGACAATATCGTCAGACCTCTTATCGCCAGTCGACCTCATATAAATTTCCTTGAAAGGAACGTTCTTGGACATTAGCCACTCAACGGTTACGTCCTTGCAGTCGTCATCGCGTCCAGACATGATGATGATGGCACAGTCGGTTCCAGCAAAGCTGGTAACGGCCTTGTAGACTGGAATATTCAAAGAGTCTTCGTATACCTTGGCATATTCATAAATTGAACGATTCGGAGACTTCAAAGCTAGAGTTCCATCAACGTCTACTATGATGCAGTGTGGTAGCGATGGATCTTCGCTATAGGAGATGTGTTTAGCAGCATACTGATTCCACATAGAGCGAATAACTCTCTCTCCTACACTGCGCTCTCGTTGTGCATCTCTCCTAGAACACTCGGTAATAGGAACATCGAGGAACGATCGGAATTCAACATCAGCGCGATTCTGTTTAGCCAACTGCTCTAGGCGTGCTATAGTTTTCGGAACTAGATTGGTGTCATCTATCACGACCGACACCCCCTGCCTGAAATACTCAACTATGAGCGCGGTCTGTAACCGGCGCACTTCGTCTTCCTGCCTAAAATTAAGGCCGGAGTACTTGCCGAACAGGTGATGGCGTAGGTCATCACGATTAATGCGGACGTAATTAGCGTTGTCCTTACAGAACTCCCTGGCCCAAGTGCTTTTCCCCGACCCCGGTAGTCCCTGTAGAATGATCATCTTCATGGGAGCTTAACGGACCGCAACTGTCAGTAGTAGCGTTTTCTATCAGCTGAATTTTTCACGACATTCAAGCGTCGTACTACTGCCGCACTCCGTTTTGATAATATTCCTGACGTCCATTAGGACACTCGATAGCCGGTCCATCCTCACGGTGGAGTTGACCGTGTTCGTAGTACTCCTTTGATCCGTCGGCATGCTCGATGGCCGGTCCATCCTCTCGGTGGCGACGGCCTCTTACGTAGTAGGCTTTGAATCCACTAGGGCGCTCGACAGCTGGTCCATCCTCACGGTGGAGTTGACCTTGCACATAGTAGTCCCTTGATCCGTCAGGATCGTCAATGGCTGGCCCGTCCTCACGATGGAGTTGGCCATACACGTAGTAAGCAGCGTATCCGTCGGGACGCTCGATGGCCGGTCCATCTGTGCGATGAAGTTGGCCGTGCAAGTAATACTCTTTTGATCCATCAGGGCGCTCGACAGCTGGTCCATCCTCTCGGTGGCGACGGCCTCTTATATAGTAGGCTTTGAATCCATCTGGACGCTCGATGGCCGGTCCATCCTCACGGTGGAGTTGACCTTGCACATAGTAGTCCCTTGATCCGTTGGGGTGCTCGACAGCCGGTCCATCTGTGCGATGAAGTTGGCCGTGCACATAGTAAGCCTTTGATCCATCAGGACGCTCGACAGCCGGTCCATCCTCTCGGTGTCGTTGGCCTCCCATATAATAAGCCTTGTATCCATCTGGACGCTCGATGGCTGGCCCATCCTCACGGTGGAGTTGACCTTGTACGTAGTAAGCTTTTGCTCCGTCAAGGTGTTCGATAGCCGGTCCATCCTCACGATGGAGTTGACCTCCTATATAGTAGGCCTTGAATCCATTAGGATTCTCAATAGCCGGTCCATCCTCGCGGTGAAGCTGGCCTTGAGAGTTTCTCCAGCTTTTTACGCCGCATTCGTCGATAGTCATGATGACGTCATCAAGAGTCTTGCGAGACTTAGGCTTTTGAATGAAACGCCCACCTGTAGGAGTCCCGCTAGTTTGCCGGGGGTGGTCTTGTTTGTTAAAAGAATTGGTCATCCAGATCTCCTTTAGGGGGCTAGGTCAGTTCTTAAAAAACCGCATTCTCATCGTTCAAGATGGATTGAACTCGGACTTGTACGTCTTCCGGCAGACACAACGCATCCATAGCTACGTCACTGTAAGTTTTTCGGCAATCGTACTCCACGACGCAACGCGCCCAGTCTTGATCACTGTAAGAGTCTTTTAGTTCTTCATAAATCGTCACCGTATTGAATAGATCGGAGTTATCCAAGAACCACTCGCGTACAAATTCTTGAAGATCATCTTCGTTACCGCCGGTCACTCTAGCATATTCATGCTTGTCCTCGTCGTTGACAAAAATATTAAAGCTATCTTTAGAGACATTGCCGTTGGTATCTATACTGGCGGAGATGGTCGCTCCCAAATCATATGGAGGAGCGCACACGTCAATTTCTACCGACCTATTAATATAGTCTTGTATACTCGTTTCGGTGGTCCACCTGAGTTTTTCGGCCAACTCGGAACTCTCGATAGGTAGGATAGCCTCAGCTATTGGCATTGGAGGGATAATCAACCCGTCGCTCAAAAAAGGTCGGACATGTAGCTTTTGTTTGAAACGCCCACCACGAGTACGCGGATGTTGTGACTCGAAACTCCCCGACATAACCCCTCCTACTCCAACTTGTACCAACGCTAGTTGCTGTCAGTTCTAACTCTAGATGAGTCATTCACATCTGTGAGAGCTGGCGTCTTTGTCAGCGCAGCTTGAATGCCTCTAGGTGGATGCGTAGCGCCGGACTTACCACAATTGGTTTTGACGTAACAACATCGTCACCAGATGACGTGCGACGAGGAAAGCCGATATAAGGTGTCTGCATAACGAACCACGGCCCGTCACCAGTGGTATTAAGATGACGAAAATTGGGGATTACCAGCTGACCTTTGCGGGTTCTCGTCTTGCTGCGATCTACCCCCCAGTAAACCAGGACTTCTTTATTGGTTGTATCTGGGACTACCGCTGTTAGCGTCAGAGCAGATAAGTTGTCGATCTCCCCTCGTTGACGGGCGGTCGCGTCAATAGCCAACAATGACGTATTCAATGGAAGTTTCTTGGGGTGATTGAGGACTTTTAGCTCTGGCCTGTTGGCTCCATTAGCCTCAACCGTGGTTAGATCGCCGTTGTTCGCAAAGGTGTCTGTTTCTACCCCTGACAACATCCTAACGGCGTTCCATAGGGCATTAACCCGCTCCGCAGATCTAAATGAACGGGCATGATTGGCTGGAGAGGGATATTTACCTGCGGTAATCGCTTTAGTAAGCCACCGTGTATGGTAGAGATTTTTAATAAGCTGATTGGCATAAATATTAGACGCGAATATTGACTCTCGACCTACGTTAGAGTCGTGCCAGCCGCTTACTGCGGCAAGCAGCTCGGTCAAGTCCGATCCAATACTGCCAGTTGAGCCTCCTAAGACAATCTGCGCCATTTCTTGCACCGACGATTTTGCGTGAATCTTGGAGTATCCAAGTACTCTGTGAGCAAGGTCGCTTAGAATCACGATATGAGGCTCCCAATCAAGACGCGCAGAACGTCTCACGAGATTTTTCAGATAGTTGTCGTGATTTAGACGATCATTGCAGAAGATGTCAAGAGATAGCTGGTTGTCGAACACCAGAAATTGACTGATATCATCAACCGAAGGCCGGTTGAGGTAATCTAGCAAGGTACCGGCGGATACAATGCCGGGCAATCGCGACTTAGATGTAGAAAATTCCTTAATAGAACCCGTTGGCGTCTGGTAAAAAAATTCCACCTGGTCAATGTGAAAGTTCACACGCTCGTATCCAAGTGGGACATAAGTCTTGACTGGGGGTTGCGGGGTGTTCATAGTGAGATATCGGAAGTCCTACCGGTCAGGATAGCATTTTGTGTAATTTCATAAGTCAACTAGATTAACCAGCGGAGGATAGTTTTATGCCAAATCGAGCCAAAGACCAGTCACGGACTCGCACAGGGGAGTTTGCCGTCGAGCACCACCAGAGGGGGCAGCTGACAATCGATAGCCAGATTGACGCAGACGAGCTGTTGGATCAGGCAAGATACGAATCTATGACCAGTGATTCCAATGAGCGGTTGGCAATTTTAGCCGAACACCCCGACGTCACGGTACGGAGGCACGTAGCCGCTAACGAATATGCCAACGCAACGATATGCGGCCTCTTGGCTAAAGATGCGAATCAATCAGTCGTGGTGGAAATCGCTGACCGGCGGTTTCTGGTAGTGGACATACAACAGGAGCTAATCCAGCATCCCGATCCTGTCGTGAGGGCACATCTGGTTTTCAATGTGGATACAGTATCCGATATACGAGAGGCGGCTCTCAGCGATCCCGAACCAATGGTAAGGCTTAGCCTTCTTATGAGCAAGCGGGTCTCTCTTAAGGAGATTGAAACTCTAGCTAGAGACGACGACATCATCGTGAGGACAGCAGCCCAAAGCCTCGCTAAGCGATTTGGACGGGTTGTGCGCCGGTCTTAAACCGCGACTTCACCGTCCTTTAGTAGATCTGTGTGAAACCCTGAAAAGCTTCCACCATTCTGTTTCCACTCTCTCAGATCGGCTGCCACTTTCACGCCCAACGGACTGAAATGCAGGATGTCCCCCGGCTCCCAGGTTGTTTGCGTAAATAAACCGTAATGAGCCAGGTCAGCCAGGCAATCCCAGTCGTCATGACTTGGGACGAAAGTGTTGTTGGAAAGAATCGTACCGTTCCGTGGCTCTAGAATCACGGCACGTGACGGTTTTAGAGTCCTGGGCCTTTTGGGTCGAGGGCACCCCTCCGCAAGAACGCGAAAATTACGGCGAGACATTCTGGTTCGATGGTCTAGTCCTATTTGGAATCCGCCAGTCTCTACCATGACTGTCTCTACGTAGGCTAGCATTGACCAATGATCACCGCTAAATAGATTATGTGGAACAAGCTTGTGACGGTAAGTGTCGTCAGCCGCCCTGGTGTTGTCTGTCATTTTATGCAAGTCCTTTCTAGGATACTGGGTTGGAGTGCGATCTTACGCTTCTAAGAACGGATAAGGCGTTTACTAGTACTCTGCTTCTTTCAAAGATGAGGCAAGGAGACTCTTCAGATTTATGGGTTCAAGGTGCTTCTGCATCAGTTCAAGCGCTCGCTGGACGTACAGCTTGGCGTCGAGATACCCCATCAATGTAAGTGTTCCTGCGATCAAAGCCGTGCGATATTCCAGCTTGCTTTGCGCTACCGAGACAGGCCCCGTTGTCGCCCATGCTCCTCGCCGATAATCGAATGTCTTTACTTCGCGGCTGGACTTGCTCAGTTTGAACACAACCACATCGTCGTGCGCCTGCCTGAACGCTTCGGTCTTGCTCAGTGCTTTCATGGTGTCCTCCATTAAATCTGTTTGATGATTTCATCGGAGCCGGACTGCTAATAGTAGCAATAGTCCTAGATCACGGTTTACGGCATCTTCCTCGGAACGGAGTGCGCTCGTCCATGTCCGCACGGTGCACTATATCTATGGCGGAGGATGTTTTTATGCCGAATCGAGCCAAGAGCCAAGCACGCACACGAGCCGGAAAGTTTGCCCCGGAAACCCACAACCGAGTTCAGCTCTCACACGAGGCGCGGAAGATTCATGGCCGCCGCCAGAGTCCAGATGCGGAAGTGGCACCGTCGAAGCGATTTACCAGGACAATTGAAGACTTCGAATGCGCTCACTGCGGGATGTCGGTGGCTGGAAATGGATTCACTAACCACTGCCCAGGGTGCTTGTGGTCCAAGCACGTTGATAACAATCCAGGAGACCGATCTTCCGAGTGCGGTGGCCTGATGAGACCTATCGGCGCGATCATCCAGGGTGGCGGAGATCAGATTGTCATCATCCAGCGCTGTGAATCGTGCGGAATCACGAAACGCAATCGAGTCGCAAAAGCGGACGACATGGATGTGATCATTGCGGTCTCATCCATACCTGCCATCTTCTGACCAGGAGGACGTTGATCAAAAAGCATAGCCACACTTGCCACACGTCAGGGCCACACTTGGAGTGTTGCAACCACATTTTTTACATGTGACGTCTTCTTCCGGTAGTGGTATGCGCCTTGATTGTCGTCGCAATTCTTGTTCAGCTGGCATTAGATCCAGCATGTGGATTGCGTAACCAACCGACATGGCAAATTTGCCGGTAGCCAAACACACTAAAGCTACCACTGTAGTCGCACGATTTGGAGCGAAGCAGATAAAGAATCCATATACTACAAGACCGCCAGCTGCTATTCCCCACGCTGTTCTTGCACCATATCCAAACAGGCCGTTAGGGTCGACCGCCATCCGAATTCCCCAAGGCAGGGCTACTACAAGCACGAGCGTTCCGGCTTCTATCGGAGGCAAGAGTTGTGAGATCCCATAAGCACCAGCGAGCAGGGCGAGTAACCTTACTTCGGTTGAAGCTCCGACAATCAGTTGGTTGTCCATTATCACTATCGCCGCCGCTATTGCCAGCCAAGCCACGGTTCCCCACTCCCCCCAGTACTGCGCCGTAGCCATTCGTTCAAAATCGCTAATTATCACAAGTGCGGCTAGTAGCAATAGCACGCCTCTACGCGCCGAACTGTGCGGTTTATGACATCTCCACAAAACAAGGATAAAAGCGACCGTGATGATTATCACGATCTCTTCCTCGGAGAGCCATGCGGTGTTGGAGTTAACTACTAAGGAGTAGGGTACAGTGAATGCAGCTGCCCCCCATAGAATGGCAGCCATTATTCTCACGACTCGCTTCAAGATGTTCACTAGTTAATAGATCGGCTGTTTTTAATATAGCTTCTTATGAGTAAGGGGTTATAGGCCCCATTTGCTCAACTGTCCGTGCGATGCACTATATCTATGACAGGAGGATGTTTTATGCCAAATCGAGCCAAGAGCCAAGCACGGACGCAAGCCGGAAAATTTGCCCCGGAAACCCACAACCGAGTTCAGCTCTCACAAGAGACGTGGGTATCTCTGCGCAAGATAGCCGAGACTAACCTACGCAGATTCTCGTCCGACTCCGTTAGGCAGTTCCTTGATCCTGACGATGTTGTCATTTCGACGCTGCTCAAGATTTATTCACCAGAGCAGGACATCAATACCGAAGACTTTTGCAAGCTGTTCCGTCGAGTTTCCCGTAATCATATCGTTGACGAGACGCGGAAGATTCATGGACGCCGCCGGAATCCAGATGGCAAGTCCAGCTCCCCCATTAGGGTATTTATCTCATCTGACAAATTTCCTTCTTTTTTGGAGGCATCGGACGACGCAACCGATGCGGAGATTTCAGCTGATGCTGAACACATTGCCGTTGAAGCCACGGTGGACGAGTTTCGCAAAGAGATGGTGACGATTCTCAGCGCTGCTCAAGCCGGAAGGTACAGCGACGATCAGCGCCTTTACGCTGCGTGTGAAGCGAAACTTAACGCTTTTGTCAATCAGTTCAATATGCAAGATCTACCAAATCAAATTCAGTCCGTCAACCGCAGCGTGCTAACCTCACTGTATCGGCGGGCCAGGAGTGAAGGCGGTCTTACTGCTATCGCCAAGAAATGGCCTCAAGTGTCCAGCGGATTTAAGGATGATTTACACAAGCTGATTCCTTCTGATTCTCAAGTCAACAGTCTCATGACTGTTCTTCATCGACATCCTGATTTTACGTCTGCGGTTTTGAGAACTATTGCGGAAATCGCAATCCATCGTCCACCTCATGGGTGAGCAACAGGCAACGACGATATAAACACATAAGCGGAACACGCCAGCCGGAGCGGAGTGGAGCAGTGGTAGCTCGAAGGTCTCATAAGCCTTAGTCGCGGGTTCGATCCCCGCCTCCGCCACCAGGATGAAGGGAGCGGTGGTGTCGGCACTCCTGGTCGAAGACGATGACGACCTGTGCACCAGCCTGAAACGCCTGGTCGTAGAGTGTGGGTTGGACTTGCGAATCGTACACGACACGAACGAAGCTCGCGTTGCCTTGCAGACCGCAAAGCCGCGTCTGGTCATTGCCGACTACGACCTGCCCGGAGTGGACACCGGACTTGCATTTCTGACCGCGCTGAAAACCGAAGACCCGTCAGTGACGACCGTGTTGATCAGCGGATCGCTGGACGTAGTCGACGCCAGGCGCGATCACACCGGTCGTGGGGTCGATCTGGTCCTCTCGAAGAGCGATGGCGTCCTAATGGCCAGAACGGTGTTGGCGGAGATCCGTCGGGTTGCAGCTCTCGACAGATCGGCACCGTAAAGTGGATTCGGTTCACGTCACAGAAACCACATTGCGATTCGTGGTCGGCGGCACGCTGGTCGCTCTCGTCCCAATCGTCGCCAACCGCTATGGCGGCAACATCGCCGGACTCGTGCTGCTGTTCCCCGTGCTGACCCTAACTGGGTTGTTGTTTATCTCGCTGCGCCTAGGCCCTGGAGCCGTGCAGTCAGCTACGGTCGGGTCGATCAAGGCGCTTCCGGCTGTGCTGATCTTTCTGCTCGGAGTCTATGTAGCAACCCGCCTAGGACAATCGACGGCGGTTGCCCTGGGCGTAGGACTGGCTGGGTGGCTTCTTGCAGTTGTCTTGTTGCTGGCGACGAAGATTATAAGTCAATGACAAACCAAGAAACAAGACAACAATCGGACATCAGAATATCTGCGTTGCTTTGCAGCCTATAGGTTAAAATTCATTACAATTAACGTAATGCTGCTTGATATACTCTTCATTTATAAGAGAGCGGACAACATCCAGTGTGTCCACGGCAAGGAAGAAGGCAAGAACATGGATGTATCAAGATTGCCTGCACAATGACATTAGATGATATTGAATGGCAAATCAACAAGAGGAAAGGCCCTTGGGCCTTTCTTAAAGACAATCGCGAAGCGGAGACCATCGTCGAGTCACTTGTACAAATTGCGAGACATTCTCTTGAATACTCAAGGTATTCAGTCTACCCACTCGGAGTAGATAGGCTTTGTATTGGCTGCTGGGGGCACATCGTGGATGACACAGGACACAAGGACGGATGCGCTCTAGCTTCATTGAAGCTGGCGTTGAAACGGCTGGAAAATATCTAGCTGTAAGTGGCTTAATTCGGTATGGCTGCCGGTGGATATTCCTGAGAGACGAGCCATTTTCCGTGAAGATTTATCTCCTTCAACTCCGTCATTTGGAGTGGTTCTATGGTACCGGTAATATCCAACCGATCGGAATACGTACTGTTCCAGTACACAAAAACGTTGCACGAACGATCATTGCCGGTCACCGTAGTACGAAGGATGTTGACTATATCTAGCGTGTGATTAGCGACCCACCCCGACTCGGGCTGGACGTTCAGCGAGTTATTACCGGCCTGAATGGATCTTTCTTGCTGGGCTGCAATTGACTTCCACATCGCGGATGTCACAAAGGGTTCTTCCTGGACGGCCCATTCAGCGAAGCCATTTTTGGCGAACAGCTTGTTCCACTCAATTGAGTTTTCAGCTATTACGAATTGAGTCCCCGTCCATGCTGGACTTCCAACTGTAGTGTATGCCTCATTTAGGTTTAAACCCGCCGGATGAGTCTTTTTTACCGAAGTAGATTTCGAACTAGGGTGCAGATCCGCCCCATTACCGCCCGTAACTGCGGTTTTAGTCGAGCAAGCCGCTAAAGACGCGGATGCAATAACTACTATCGGTACTATACGAAATCGATTCATATCTAATGATATTAGTTTTTTTTAGAAAAAATCGACAATTGTTCAATTGTTTCTACTAGAGCTTAGTTAGCAAGGAGGATTAGGACAGTGAATCATCGGAATCCGGCTTACAACAGAAGCCAGCCCCGCACGGCGGACGGTAAATTCTCGTTCACGCATAAAAAGCGTGGCAACACAGATTCTAAGGCTACTCTTGATGAGAGTCTCAAGACTCTCGCCAACTCATATCGTCTTTCGCTTAATCAGATGTTCTCTAATCTTGATCAAGATAGCAGAATGCTGGTGAGTCGTTTTGCGCGAGGAGCGGCTACACTCACCGAGCTGTCTACCATTCTGCACAACTGGGAAGCAACTTCGCCGGGAGTCCGCTTCGCTGTTGCGAAAACTCCAGTCGTTATGTGTCTCGAACGGGGTCTTGATGATCCCGACTGGAGAGTGCAGATGGGCGTTTTGAGCAATCCGCTGTTTGACACCGATCAGCTGTATGACGACGGTGTTCTGGATCGGCTGCGCCCCGAAGCTCTTTTTGCTGCGGCCTACCTCGATCTTGACATTCAAGAGGCCGACTAGCTGGATGAACACAGAAGCGATATAATGATTAAGGCACTGAGCCTTGTTATACAAGGAGGATTACTTGATTCTTGCGACTTCCATTGATATGGCGTCGAGCTGGAGTTCATTCTGGTCGACGGTACAATCGGCCACTGGCATCGGGCCATTTTTGCAGCTCCTATCCTTCATTGGCGTAGGAATGCTAATCTTTTCGCTAGTTACGTGGCTGTTCGCTCTGCGAAGAAGCGGATCGTTCAAAGCCAATGCCGATCACCATAAGTTGATCCTGGGGATTATCATTGGGGCGGTGTTGGCAGCTCCCTCCGTGCTGGTACCAGCTTTCCTGTCTCTATTTGATGTGATTATCAATTTTATTATTGGACTACTACCCAGTCTGTAATGGCCGGACCTATTGTCTATGACTTAACGCCGATAATGCGTTCGGGAGAAGAGCGCCGGATGACGACCGAACTATTTGACATCCCGCTAAGACTGGCGTTCGTCATCGCTGGGGTCGCTATACCATCGTTGGTAATCACAGTAATCGTCGGCTCGATCATTGGTATTTATGCGATATTTGTGTTTTTCGCCTTGATGGTTGGAGGCGTATGGTTTTTCAACGGCAGGACGAGCAAAGGTCTTAAGACGCGCAATTGGCAGGCATTTTTAGCCAAACAACAGTCCCACAATGGGCAGTTTGTGCTCTCAGGGGAAGTTGTGAATCTAGACGAGGCGACCTTGCTGATCGTCGTGCGCTCTTCGCGTCCTTGTATAGGGGTATAGTTCCATGCGCCGTCTTTTAGCGCCTCTAATATTAGCGCTAGCTTTGACTCCCCTCTTCCAGCCACCAGCCTTGGCGTCGGCAGCAATTCCGTCAACCAGTTCCGGTGGTTTTATCTGTGCAACAAGCGGTTCGAATAGCAATGTGTCGACTGGTGACTCCTATCTTCCTATCAATAGGTGGGGGAGTGTATCGGGGTCTGAGTTCACCAATCTGCCAGGTGGGATTATCGGCAGCATAGAAAGTGCTCCCCAACAGATAACTCGCGGCGCTGTTGGCATGACGATCTCTACTGGCAATGCCCTATGGGGCGCTACGTCAGCCTTGACTGGAATAGCTGAGAAGTTCTGTTTTGCGGAACCGGCGGCTGCATCCATCAATAGCATCACTACCACAATCTGGAACTTCGTCTCGCAAGGCTACGTCGTCGTACTTCTACTGGTTGCGTCTTTTGTGGCTCTACTCGTAAGGCTTCGTAAAAAGCTAACCGGGGGACTGCACGAACTGGTGCGTATTGCTGTTGTCGTCGGACTGGCCGCAACCTTGGGAATCCAGGCTAGCAAGACGACTACCGCGTCCGCCAATTCCGGTGTGTACCCTGTGTTTTCACCAGCCTGGATAGTCACTACTCTGTACAACGCCATTACTACGGTCGTTGCAGCTCCACTAGCTGGCATTGCGACCGCTACATCTAACGTCCAGCTGACCGGTTCTTCCTTGGGGACAAGCTCAGGAGTTAGTTGTCCCAGCTACATCAACTCTCTATTTCACCAATATTCTGCGTCTTTTGGTAACGGGGCGGGGTTGACCACACAGGCAGTTGTGCCAGAGATGATATCCAATATATGGGACTCATCCGGTTTGCAAGCGGCGTCTAATGCTCAATTTGGCGACAATCAATACGCAACCGACGCTTACTGTCACCTGTACGAGCAAGAAGCGGGAATCCCGTCAGCTGCTCAACTAGCTATCGCTAAGCAGGCTGGACCTCTACCTGCGGGGGCAACTGCGTCATCGCTCGCTTTTCTGTCTAATTCCGACAATACGAATTTAACGGTCGCATCCATCATCGGGTGGGCCGCATGTACATCTCCGAATTCTACGCAGCTCGGACCTTTCGGGGGTTGGAGCGCTCTGACATCATCTACCGGGGTAGGCAGCTCGTCGGCAGCTCCTGGCAGAGCAGGCGTCCTTGCTTCAGGAACAACGCTCGCCATTACATCGCCGCCTACCAATATAACTCACGCTGATTGCGTAAACTGGTGGACTTCTCCGGGGTACACTGGCGCGGGTACGGGGTTGGATATGCCATCGTCGGCGTCAGCTTACGTCGCCGCTGCCGGTAGTCACACCAATGTGATTAACTTCCTGGGCAACTTCTTTGGCAACACGTCCAACGGAGCTGAGATTACGTCTATTGTTTACGCACTATCTTCTTTGGTGGTGCTGGTGACGTTTGGCGCAATGGCGCTAGCTGTGATCGTGGCTAAATTCGGACTACTTTTGTTACTGGCTCTTTTTATCATTTTTCTGGTGGTCGACATTTTTCCGGGGAACTCCGGCAGGGGCCACTCGCATAAGTTTGTACGTCAAGGAGCGTCTTTCATGCTCTTGGCAATAGGAGCGGAGGCCATTCTAGGTATGGTGGCGTTGCTCACCAACGTGATCGACAGGTTTGGAACTGGAGCTATCGGCACTGGACTTGCGGGTATGCTCTGGATAGCTATATCTCCGGTAGCCGCGATCTGGTGTCTGCACTACATATTAAAGACGTTCAAGGTGCCGTCGCCATTTCGTCCCGATGCGGCAATGGGGTGGGCTGCCGCTGCTGGTGCCGGAGGATTCGTCACCGGTGCTCTCGGAGAAAAACTCACTGGCAGGTGGCAACGGCATTCACAAGCCGCTCAGCAGAAGCTTGGTTCATCCGCCCGCAAAGGGGGCCGTAGCCTCGTCCCGAAAGCTGAGGCTCGCATTTACGGGCCTCGCGGATCTGCTTTGGGACGGTCAGGACTCCCATCGAGATTTCTGCCTAACACGGACCGTGGTGGCGTAGGAACTGGAACTGGAGCGGTGCGCCGAAGAGTTTCCACATCTGGCACTCCAGTTTCTGGAAGCCCTGCGGCTCAAGCGGTTTTGTCTAATGGACTGCCCGCAGTTTCTCCCGCTCCCAAAAGTCAAAGGATATTGAATAGACTCTCTACGCCAGCCCCCAAACACATAGACAAAGATGGAGTCAAGTATCGGTCTCCATTCCACATGAGACTTGAGGGTACTCAACGAGCCGCCGAAGCGCGGAAACAACGCGCAGAAGCCAAACAGTGGATCAAGGATCAGAGACCACAAGGGGCAATCAACAGGATTAAGACCGCTAGTACCGAGAGAGCACAACTGGCCTATGCACGATTTCAGGCCGATCCTCGCAAGGCGCTGCTTAAAGCCGCTGCGTATGCCGGAACTGCTGCCATCCTGCCAGCGTCGGCTCCTGTGGTGGCAGGAATCGTTGGAGGGCATTACGCGGTTACCAAGATTAGAACCGCCATCCGTGAGCATCCATACAGAGTAAAAGAAAAACAAGCAGAGGTTGATTACGTCGCTCGACAGCTAGCGGGGGTTGCCCAAAATCAACAGAATCCTAACCATGCAGCTAGGCGATCTACGCCACATGCTCGTTCTTGGTCCAGGCACACAGCCTAGTCATATTTGCTAAAAAGTCAAGTGCGCAACCGTTATATATTTAAAAGCTAAACTTGTTTGTAAATTATTGATTGGAGTATCTGTGACGACAGCTAAGGCCGCTGCTTCTTTGTTAATCGAGCTTGCCAGCAGTGAAGACGAGAACGATCTTACCAACCTTAAACTCCAGAAGTTACTTTACTTTGCACAGATAGAATCCTGGCAAAGCCGCAAGAAGTGGCTATTCGATGACGAAATAGAGGCTTGGGAATACGGGCCTATCGTGACCGACGTATATCACTGGCTAAAAGGGTGTGGCTCGTACTCGATCTCTTGTTTCGACGTCAGTATGGACTCAACCGGATTGCCCCCGGAAGATATCATCGTCCTAAAAGACATATGGAATCACTACGGTAGATATTCGGCTAATTACTTACTCCGAAAGACGAACGAAGCTGGTGGTCCATATCGGCTAACTTTCGATCAGCGGACGAATAAAGTCATACCCCGCGAGTTGCTGAAGATTGCGGTGACGGAACGTATGCCGCTTTGGTGATAGTGCCTGTTAGTGTCGCCGCTGATGATTATCATTCACTGAACATAGATGTCGGAACGTGTAAGCCGGTTAATTTTCAGACCAGCTTCGAGTATCGAATTGCAGTTTTTGCAACTTGTTGATCACAATTTGAGGGATGGCGATTTCTTCCTCAACACCGGTAACATCCTCATCTCCCGCTTCTTCGGCGGAGATGCCGGTGGTAACTATTCTGGTAGAGCGGTATATGGTATACCTTCCAGAGACGGCGACTAGATCCCCTATATAAACGGGGTCATCTGCGAACTCACCGAACATGTCAGACAAGGCGCTATTCCAAATAATGCCACTGATTGAATGTCCACGTCCGTCAGACAGTTCTATCGATGCGCGCCGAATACCTTTCGTCCTAACTTCCCATGCAGTAACAACCCCTACAACAGTGATTGAGCGATAATCGATACCTTCGGGAATCTCCAGTACGGATTTCGGAGAGAACAAATTGATTCGAGTCTGGCTGAAATCCTTTAGTTCAGTTCGATAAGCTCGAAACAGATCTACCGTTAGCGTCAACCCCAGTTTGTCGCCTTCTCGCCATGCGATTTCCTGCTCGGTCCACTCGATATCGACTGGACGTAGAGACTGTCCTAGTCTACAAGAGTTAAAGCTGATCAGCATCCCTAAACGGCTACCAAATCGATCCAAAGCACCAGACTCGATCAGCGGCATAATGCCAGATAAGGTGTTGATTGCCGCCCGTGAACAAAAATCCGCAAAATCAGCAAAAGGAGCTTCACTCCTAGCTTCGATAATGCGTCTAGAGATCAAATCCGACTGCCCCTTGATTTGATCGAAGCCTAACAATACTTGACCTTCAACGACTGTTGGCCTTGTATCCGACATGGATACGTCGGGGGGAAGAACGGTTACTCCACTGCGGATGATTGAATGAATAGCAGGGATCATCTTATCTCGGGTCGAACTGTTTACAAAAATGATCCCGGCTGCCATCTCAGCAGGATAATTAGCTCTGAGGTAGGCCATTTGCCACGACAGGAGAGCATAGCCTTGAGCGTGAGAAGCGTTAAAGGCATAGGCTCCAGCACTTTTAATGGCGTCCCACAGATGTTCGGCGGTCGACCTTTTAAAGGCGAGTTTCGGTTTTCCGTCTTCCGTGACGTCGCTCACTGCTCCAGCTAAGAATTTATGCCCGATCTCTTCCATTTCGGATGCAATCTTCTTGCCAACGGCCTTGCGTACCTTCTCTCTCGATGACGGAGAAAAACCAGCTACGACACCGGAGAGCGTCATGAGCTGCTCTTGGAAAATCGGAATTCCACGAGTATGCCCCAAGACGGCATTGATTAGTTTGATTTCGTCAGGATCGGATGTAAAAGGCCGGTAATCCGGTGGTGCATCGGCCTGCTTGGATAAAGCGTAGCTCTCATGCAGATTCATTCCCATCGGACCTGGCCGATAAAGAGCGATGATCGTGCCCAACTCCTCCAGCTTTCGAGGCTGGATTTGTACACAAAGTTTTTGCATCCCTTCGGATTCCAATTGGAAGATTCCGTTGGTTTGCCCGGAGCCAATGAACTCCCAAGTCTTTACAACGTCACTTCTGGAAAGATCATCTGTGTCGGGCAGGGAATCCAAGCTGATGTCTATGCCCCGGCTAGCTCGGATAAGTTGAATCGTGTAGCTAGCTGCACCAAGAGTTTTGAGGCCAAGCAGATCAAGCTTAAGTAGTCCCATGTCGAGAATCGAGTGGTGATCCCACTCAGTAACCGCGATTGACGCTCCTTTTGACACACGGGTCGGTACTAGTCGATCCAACGGCTCGGTGGAGACTACGATGCCGCACGCATGGATAGAGGATGAGCGGATCGAGTCCTCCAACTTGAGGGCTAGTTCTACCACTTGACTGGCCCCGTCTTCCTTCTCGACAATGTTGCGAAAGTCGGCACCAGGCGCAAATTCGGGGTCAAGCATCGTAGCTAGCGAAAAAGGCTTACCATCAGGACCAATAGAGATATAAGGAGCGAGCAACGCACCAACGGAGTCCTTCTCCAGAACACGGGCCGCGTCACGAACTGCCGACTTACTGCGCGTATATCCGAACGATCCGATATGAGCCACGTTATGCTCGCCCCACCGATGAGACAAGTACTGGATCACTTCGTCGCGGCGTTGATTTTCAAAGTCCGAATCTATGTCGGGCATTTCCGTGCGATCTGGATTCAGGAATCGCTCAAACAAAAGCCCGTACTTGAGAGGGTCAATTTTGACGATTCCTAGAGTGTAAGCTATGAGAGATCCCGCAGCGCTACCCCTACCTGGACCAACCAAGATTCCTTGTTTGCGCGCCCAGTCGAGCATGTCTGCCACTACCAGAAAGTAGTCCGAAAACCCCTTTGATTGGATAATGTCATATTCGTGCCTCAAGCGGTCTTTGACTTCCTGAGGCAGAGGTGATCCATAGAGCGACTTGGCTCCATCTAGCACCTTACGATATAGTAGACGATCAGAACTCTCACCCAACGGTCCTTGTCCTTGATTGTCATATTGGGGTATGCGAATTCGCGTATCGGGTACGACATGATCATCTATACTTTCCGCAATCAAGAGAGTGTTGCGGAGTCCTTCTTCTAACTCGTCACCGAACCGATTCCACATTTCTGCGGCACTTTTTAACCAGTACCCTTCCCCATCGAACTTCCAGTGATTTGGATTTAGTAGGGTTTTGTGATCAGCCATAGCCAGCTGCGCTTCCTGAGCGATGGCGTCTTCCGGCGCAGTAAAGTGAGCGTCGGACGTGACTACCGGCCTCAAGGAGAATTCGCGAGCCAGTGATAGTAAGTCGGATATTGCTCGTTCCTCAGCCGGGATTCCGTGCGACATCACTTCTACAAAGAGGTGATCTTGATCGAAGATTTCGTGGAGGACGTTCAAATTGCCGGTCGCCGTGTCGTAGTCGCCTACGCTTAGGTGAGACGTCAACATGCCGCCCAAGCATCCACTCAGAGCAATAACCCCATTCGAGTGATCACCTAGTAGACTGAAATCAATTAGCGGCTTATTGCCACTGCGCAGGTCGCTCCACGCAACTGATAGCATCTTAACTAAATTCTGGTAACCAATTGGCGTTTCCGCCAACAAGGTAATGTGGTAGTACTTAGCCGACTTGCTATTCGTAATCTGGATTGGTTTGACGTCAAATCGGTCTGGTACTATATACGCCTCCACGCCGATGATCGGTTTGATGCCGTGGTTGCGGGCAGCTACGCTGAATTCCCATGCTCCAGCCATAGTTCCGTGATCGGTAATCGCGATGGCCGGTTGTGCATCCCTAGCCGCCGTAGCGCACATGGGGGCGAGTTTTTGGATTCCGTCTCTTATGGAAAAATCCGTGTGGTTATGTAAATGAACGAATCCGTGAGTAGTCATATCTACCTATATAATCGGACGAGCGGACGGCCTTATAGCGATTGTTTAAAGTTTAAATATCCTCACGGGGAGGTTTTTCCTTTTAGCCTCAGTGATGCAATTGTAAGTGCCACGGCTCTCCCCCAACGGGAATGCCAACACTTCATCACACCCCGCGTCCAACATAGCCCGATTTCGGAGCGGGCCAGCGGCTCGCGCAAATTTACGCCAATTGGCGTTCCATTTTTCGTGAAGCACCTTATGCTTTCTAGCCCAGTTGCACACGGTGGCATCCACTCCCGTAGCCTCTCCGCTGACAAGCAGTAAATTATGTTCGTGGATCTCGAATAGCTGATCTAAAGCGTCGGTTATCTCCGGCCTGGTAGTCACGTATCGAGATCCGGTAACTACGACTACATAGGACTCAGGAGGTCGGCGTGGCGCGGTTTCATGAACGTCGACACACAAGATTGGATCTTTCGGTTTTGTGGCACTGGTCATAATATAGTTATATCAACCTTCTACACCAAGCGGAATTTATTCTCCACACAACACAGCTGTCTGCCAGGCCGTCCACCCTTGATTCGCCAGTACTACCAGAGCCACACTGTACTGCTGATTGAGATTTGCCTCCAGTGGATTTGAGGGGTAAGACGCAGGGGCGTAAGCGGCCCACGTCGACGGCTGAAATTGAAAAGCCCCCTCGTCTCCGCTAACCGGATTGACAGCAACGAGATTGTCGTTAGACTCGTAATGCGCGATACACTGCCATACAGCGGGCAGCTGCGAGAAACTAACAATGCCACTAGTTCCGGTAGCAACGGGCGCGCTCGCCGCCACTTGCGTAGTTGGCACGGTGGTCGATCCAGGTGACGTGGTGACGCTGATCCGCGTCACGGACGGGTTTAGAGAAAAACCCATCTCTCTTGGAGCGCTTCTGACCAGTGCCACACTTACCAGAGTGTTATTGGGTATAAGCTGATTAAGGTTTACGGTGAGGGCACTAGTGTTATTAGCTGCTAGTGCCAAGAGTAAGCCAAATATCAAATCCATATCTCCTTGCTATGCGAAGAAGATATCGGATGCGCCTTCTAAGTTGTAGCAATACTTGGTATGCTGTTTCCGTCACTGGCGCACGATATACGCATCGGCACGCAACGCATTCTTAGCTGGGGGAGAACGTCAAAGGCAAGTGACTTCGCCTATGCGGATACAAACCCCTGGAAAAACTCAAGGATTTCGTCCTTGTCGATCCCCTCGGTGGAGCGTTCGCCTTCTTTCACACCTGCGCGCCGTCTGGCGTTTTGCCACGGTGTTTCGGCGCGAGTCATCAGCGAAAGTTGCAACCCAGTCAGTTGTCCGTACTGATAGTTCACGATCTCGATTAGGTGGCGTTCGCCTTCGTCAAGAGCGTCCGGGTTGCCAATCAATGTGAGATCAGTGCTCCTCAGCAGGTGACGACCACGGTGCCTCTCGTAGAGAGGCCTAATCACAGGTCCATTTGCCCAAGCCTCGATTGTATCGTCAAATAGTGGCTTACCGCTCCAAGCCATATGCCAACCTTGTGAATAATAAACCAGCTTCTGGAGCTTCGTGGTGTCGCAGACTGCATCACTGTTGACTCCGCATCGCAGCTTGACGAGATATGCTGCTACGTCTAATGCCGTTGCCATTTCACTTCCTTTCAACGTTCAACGAATCTATCGCCATTACTTCTTTGTTCTTGTAGCTACGTAAGGTGCTTGCGCTCCTTCGTTGGGCAAGAAGAGCGGAGGACTTCAAACCGTACCTGTGCGCGCCTGGTTTAGGTTCCGTTGCGTCAGTGCGAACACTCGCTTCATCAACATGAAGATGATCAACGCGAGGTGAACGACTAGGGCAAGTCCGATAGCGGAGCTGATACGCAACATCCAGCCTGAGCTGAAACTTGAAGTAACGAATACCGCAGTGGCTATTATAGACGCATGAGAGGCATAGCTAGTGTTGGCCACGAGTTCCGACAGGAATATGGCGTGTGCCGATGTTTCGGGGCCAGGTGCCGGTGAAGAATTCGACCAATCCAGCGCCACACCGGATATTCGGAGCATCGCGCCAAACAAGAATGCACTTAGAACGCCTGCGACAGTAAGCAGGCCGATACTTGCGGTAGTAGTCAGCCTTATATCTCCAGCGATGCAGCCAACGAGAATAGCGACAGGAAATACTTCCATAACCGCGTAATCCTGCCAGCGGCGGGTGCCGGTTCGAGCATCAATATATGTACGCCGATGTACTCGGATAATACCTAGTAGGTTAGTCTTCATATTATGATCTATCAGCTCGTTTCTTAGTGGGCCACCGGATCTCGACCCTTGTACTTTGAAATTAAAAGTCTCCTAGTCTATAGGAGACGAAACCAACTCTTCGACCACCTTTTTGCACAGGTAAGCGCCCAGTTCGGCGGTACGCTCCAAGTCGTCGGCTTTGATGAAGTCCCGCACAGCCTTGCCGTCAACGCTGACGTCAGTTCGAATCATCACTTTCCGGTCCACGGAAACTATTTCGACCTGCATCGAATGAGCAATACGCGATCTCCAAATAAGAGATATATTAGCTAGCTGGCACTCACATGGCTCAGTTTCGCCTGTGGTCTCATTCTCAACTACCAATGTCAGCTGCACCGGACTCTCATCGTCGAGAGTCACTACCGCCATCGCTTCTTTCCCGTACTGCAACCATCCGCTACTCTTGATCATCGTCGCCCTCCTGTCGTTTCATCTAGTCGAGAACTTGCAACCAAGTCAACACGCGGACGTTTTTGGGCGTTGAGCTGCCAGCCATCGGCTCCATTGACTTGTAGACCAGGACTCTCTTGTTCTTGGTTCCGTGAAGCATCGCCTTAACCAGAGGGCCGTGCTTGCCGTCGACCCTCTCCGTGCGGATAGTCTCGATCTTCGCATCTTCACCCTTTCGGAGATTGGTCTTGATCGATACCACGTACCGCTGTGACGTCTCTTCCAGTTCCCACCCCAGTACTATGGCGGGGAATGGGGTGCTGGACTCCAGAGCGTCCAACATCTGCATCAAGAAGTTGCCCGGATTGAGCGACGTAGCGATGAGCATGGCTTGCAGCAGTACTCGCTGGCGATATTCGGCGTCAGTCTCGTCTTCGAATTGCGGATCGACTGTTTGAAATGCGGTAAGAGCTATCTGCTCCTTGTTCAGTGGCATGGTCTTGTCTCCTTGTGTTCTCTAACGACTTAAAACGTCATAGTTGGGTAAGTATGAATCTGATTCCACTGGTTCGGCGGCGATCCTCGAAGATAGCCGGTAAGCTAGCACCAACGCCTTAATCTCTTTGACCGCCCAGCTTTCGGGGTCATCAAAATCAATGCCTTGGTCCGCGTAGATGTGATCTTTGAGACTGAAGAACAGTCTCGACCAGATGGCGGCACCCATACTGACGGAGTTGTCGCCGGTTACTTCCACAATGGCGGAGTCGACGACGAACTGAATCAGCCGTGCGGTCTCCAGCATGTGCGTTTTATTCTGCAATCCAAGATGCTTGACAGACTGGGCAATCGCTAGATCGGCGACCCTACCGGCCATAACCGAACTGTACGAAGCGGGATTGATGCTGCCATCATTAAGTAGAGGCTCCCACACCTTGCCTTCGCGGTATTTCATGATTTTCTCCTTCACGACCTGTTTGCCTGGTATGACACTCATCACGTCAACACTTGGCTTGAAGTTAACATTTTCTAAAAAATGACCAACCGTCGCTTTTGCGACCAGCCCTTTTTCTGCCGCAGCCGGACACTGAGACACGAACGGACACCAACCACACAGCGCGGACGTAGAATAACGGAATCTCATTGATTCGCTTAAGGATTGAGCAACATCGAATGCTGATTGGAAACGATTTTTGGTGATTTTGATCCTGGCTGGAGACGGGGTAATTTCGGATACCTTCTTGTGCCTTAGGAAGTAGTCGGCAGCGGACGAGACAGTCACTTGCCGGTGCTCGTCGACCCACGCAGCGTAAATTATCAGCTGGTCTGACATGTCGTGGTTGCCAGCTCGCGGAGGCTTGCCAGTCTTGTAATCGACAACCTTAAACGTGCCGTCCGGCTGGGTATCAAGCCTGTCGATAAAACCGCTGATTGGGACGCCCCATAAATTGCCGTGCATCGGAGTCTCGACAGAGACTACATCCACTTTTGATACGTCTTCCAAATCCAGCAGGCTCTCAGCCAAGCTAAGCACTTCGGTCTGCCAAAGCTCTAGCTGGTCTTGATCGGTTGGCAATGAGAGCTTGCCGCGCTGCGACAATCGCTGGCAGGTGCGTGCTATACCCGTGCGTGTTCGGCGCGACGGAGCTTGACTCATGAATTTTTCCAGGATGCTATGCACACTGCTACCGATAGACGTTGGCGACAGAGGGTCGTCAACCGCCTCTTCTACCTGGCGAAGTATTTTCTCGATGGCATATCGAGCATGGCACTGGTCAAGCGCGAACATGGATGACGCCGACATTTTACCCGAGAAGATCATCGGCCTTACTGAGTGGTCAACTACTATGAAAGCGTCTGTGGGATCAATTATTGCTGGTAAATCATTGATGCGCATGTTTCTCCTCTACAAGATAGATCGGACAAAAACACTCAGCAGTAGCCGATTGTCATGGATATTAAACCTGTCGGTCGAATACGCAGATGTGTGATTTTGTTCGAAGAAGGACGGGAGACCCCTTAAATCGTGTCAATGATAGGTTCGTCGAAAAGCGCTTTGCGCACTTCCAGGGCGATTGGCTCGATCTGATCTGAAGGATAACGAGACAAAATATTATCTACACTCGCGCCATACCAGCTCAAGTGAGTATTGTGTCGCGACAACATGACGCATAACCTGCCCACTGAAAAGCCGTGATCTACGGAATGACCAGGGATGCACGCGGGGTCAATCGCTAAGGTGATCGGCCATTCTCGACCTTGAGCCTTGTCCGCTGTCATAATCTGCGAGACCGGCAACAACGGCACCAACACCGACACCGCCACAGTAATCTGGTAGTTGAATGCGGCCAGTACTGCAATATCGGTAGGCTCCACCTTTCGTCGCGTCCCGTCAAGTTCGAGCCACCCATCTTGCAGCAGCCGCTGAATACGATCTTGTAGATGCTGCACGACCAAGAACGAATCCTTAGTAGCATTCGTAAGTAGTGGTTGCTCTACATTGACTACTTCAATTTCTCCGACGGGCTGGCCAGCCAGTTCCAATTGCTTGTTTTTTCTTTTTGAAAGAAAGTCAAAAGAATACATGTGCTTGACGATATCCGTCGTGGTTGGTCCTAGCCTCCACGTTTCATTGACGGACAAGTGTAGAGCGGGTTTTGTGGTTGCTCGCATAGCGTCGCCAAGTCGATCTATAGGCTTGCGTCCACGCACTGGTGTCCACAGCTGATGTGGTACGGTGATCACCGGCCCAATCTGACCTGGATCTCCAACCAAGATAACGTGATCGGCAAGAGGCGCTACTGGCACATAAGCTGCGAAGGTCGCCTGATATGCCTCGTCGACGATGAGCACGTGAAAATGAGTGCGCACAGGACTGACTTCCTGTTTCGTGAGCGTCGAAAAAGTGACGGTTCCCATGCTAGCTCTCTTAGAGAGTGGCATCCTGGGAGGTGGTGGTGTTAGCGTTGGGTTGAGGATTTCGAGTAGATCATGCGTATCTTCCTGGACCGTCATGTCAAGGTCGATCAGCTCGGTTGGGATATGGCGAGCTACTCGCGTTGCCAGTTCAATGACTTGGTTGCGAGTGGGGGTGGCAACCAAGATGGACAGATTCGTATACTCGACCATGTTGACAATGATCGACGTTAACAGCGTGGTTTTCCCCCCACCCGGTGGGGCGTCAACCGTTATGACTTCCGCGCTATTGTCTATCACGGCGCGGATTACTAACCATTCGGGGGAGTCGAAGTCGACCCGCTCTGGCTGTACATTTACCTGGTCGGGTTGAGTGGATCGCTTAGCGTGAGCAATCTGTGGTGGAGTTCGTCTCATATCAGCTTAACGGCAGTATACCCTAAAAGGTAGCTATTTTTTGAAAATGGCCAAATTTGCTACTTTTAGATAATGCGAGTCGTTAGAGGGGCATGACTGCACGGCAAAACAACAAAACGACAGATATCGATCAGGATATTGACACGGCATATAACAATCGTCCTCTCCAAGAGAGGCTCGCTCTTTGTGCGCTAGAAGCTAACGTAGTGTCCTACTTGGTAGGCCCCCCAGGTATAGGCAAGACGTCCTTCGTGAGCAATCTCTGCAAACAACGCAAGTGGGAGTACGAACTACTTTCCGCTCCACACATTGAACCTTCAGATATTACTGGCCTGCCGGAGGTGTCCAAGTTCCCCGACGGAAAAGTGCGTACTATCTTCGCTGAACCAGAGTGGCTCCACCGGCTTAACAACGCGCCAGATTCACTGCTCTTCATTGACGAGCTGCCATTGGCTTCCTCTGATACCATGAAGGCGCTACTGTCTCTGGTGGAAGGGCGCAAGGCCGGAACTGCGCATTTAAGCCCTCACGTGAGGATAGTTTTAGCTGGCAATCCGCTCGAATGGTCGATGGAAGCGTCTCTTTTGTCGGCGGCTATGCGCACGCGAGTGGTGTTTATCAATTGGGTACTGGATGTTGATAACTGGTTGACGTATCACCGAGACGGTTTCTCAACTTGGAAAGCGCCCAACATCCCAACTGACACTCCGCGCATGGGAGAAGAAAAGTGTATTATCCTCGACGGCATCCTGCGGATGAATCCTAGATTTATCCAGCTAGAGTCTATGGATAAGGCGCCAGATGAAGGAGCCTTTAACGTTGGCCGGTCGTGGGACACGCTCTATAAACTGCTCCGAGTAATACCTGCGCATGACATTGACGTCATGGACGTAGCGGTAAAAGGTACTGTTGGAGAAGAGATATTTCAGCAGGTATCCGCCAATTTGCGGTATACGTTGCCGGTACTCAGGACGCTTATTGACCCTGAGTCCTACGACTGGAACGACAGTCGGCCAGATATCACCTATGCTCTTCTGACGGCAATTGCCGATATTGGTCTCAATACATCCTCTACGGATGCGAGCGTACAAGACGCGATGATCGTCTGTGCTGTCGCTGCCGATAATGGAGCAGCCGATATAGCTTGGTCGGTGTTAGCTGGACACATTCTGCGACGCGAGCCACAAGCGGAAATCCCTAGCAGGGTCGCTCTCGTGTTCGAGGGAAAGCTGCACCTGTAAGATGGAGCCAATACAACTATACAACGCTATTAGAGCAGCTCTAGCTATCATGGACGACCAGCAAGTTCACTCTTGGAATGAGGTCTCTTCGGATGACATTGATCCAGGGGTACTAGCTCGCTTAACGAAATACGAGCTGTATATATCTTTGTTGCGACTTCCAACTCTCATTCCAGGGACAAGAAGACGGGACGCTGGTATCTCTATCGCCATATGCCAAAAATGCGGCGGCTGGTGGACAGTACCGATCAAGCGCCTCGCGAAAAGCGATTACATGTACGGCATCCCTTCGAGTGAGCTGTCTAAGTTGAAATGCGTCGTTACTTCGCGTTGTGACGGGAGAATTAGAGTCCCAATGGTGTCCGCTCCCGAGAGCGTTACAACGACTAGAGATCTTCGTGAGAACAAGGAGAATGATGACTAATGCTGGGACGAGATCATATGCTACTGGCAGGGGTGGCTGGCGTGGCTCTCCCGCCGCTCTTGTCGCCGCAATCCGTGAGCGATCCACTCGCGCTAGCTGTTGGAGCGGTCATAGTTACCGGTTTTGGCCTCCTACCAGATATCGACGAGCCTAACTCCCTCATATCCCGCAAACTAGGCTTTGTATCTCAAAGCGTTTCACGGGTAACGAATAAACTTGCGGGTGGTCACCGGCAACTAACTCACAGTCTGCCGTTTGTTGCTCTTGTGTGGGGCGGAGTATGGTTGTTGGACTCTCGATTTACGACCTGGACAACGTGCATTATGTTTGTCGCCGCCGCTTCGTTTGCGATCAAGGCGCTACTCCCATATGTCTTGCGCAAAATTCACCTAGTGACTTTTATCATAGTGATCGGAGGGGGATATTGGGGGTATGTCCACCCTATATCGCCTCTTTGGTTGGCAACGCTAGCTGGAGGTGGTACCGCTCTTCACTTGGTAGGCGATATCTTGACCGTTGAAGGAGTGCCCCTGTTATATCCGATGCGTTGGCGCTTGCGGATTCCGCTTGTGGGGCATACGTCCTCGATGAGGGAAAGCATCTTGGGAGCGATTTTAGCCGTCGTATTTCTCGTGATGTTTAGCCTTAACGTGCTCAAACCAGAGCTGACTTCAGTGGATGCCGGTCTAAAATCAGGCGTTGGGCAAATACCGGCAAAGATCCAACACGTCATATCTGAACATAAATTGCCATCCGTCAGCGCCGGAACGATAACATCTGATATTGCCAGCGTTCAGCGTTCGATTGTTACCGTCGAAGGGTGGCTAAACAAGAAGCTTTAAACTTCTACTTTGTCTGTTTAAAACTTCTACCGTGTCCGTTTAAACAAGGAAAGCTTTCGTTTCGTAGGGGTCGACGAATTACCAGTGTCGACCTGCATGTTCATCGCCCATCCTACAATTGACGTGACAGCTTGATCTAGATAAACGTCACCGCTAGCATCACCCAACTGATTAATAATCGTACCGATTCCCGGCCTGCCAGGTATCTGCCCCAACAAGCGGATTCCGTTGTAAGACGTTTCTGACAGTTGTTTGGTTAGCTGGTTTCCAACTAAGCCAAACTGATCGGTTCCACACTGTGATTCTTCGATGAGCTTGATAATCGCTTGTCGGGCGTTATTAAATGTTTGGCTATCCTCTCCGAAAAGGACGACAGCTTTCGCCCCTTCTCGCAGAAGCGGAGAGATGAAATCTGTGCGCATCGGATTTACGTAATTGGTCTCTACAATCTGAGTATCTACAACGATGAGGTCGTAAGTGTTAACTGGATCGGACTGGATCGATCTTATCAGATCGAGATATGCCGCTGCGGGGTACGTAATGCTAACAGTGCTTTGATCTCTGTGCGGAGGAGCAAACACTGCGTCAAACGTAAAATCGACGCCAAGCTCGGAGATTTCGGTCAACGTTTTGGCTTTTACCGTGATTGACGACCAGTCGTGTGTCGACAAGTTGTAGTTGGAGATGTTGGGGATTTGGTCTAGTTTACTTGTCTGGAGTTGAAAATATCGTCGTGCATCTCCCTGTCCGGCATTTCCGTCAATCAGAAGCACTCGCAGACCAAATTTGCGTGAAGCCATCAGAGCGGATTGGATAGATCCAACAAGACTTTTGCCGACGCCCCCTTTCCCAGCTATCGACAACAACACCTGTGATCTCGACACAACTTCCGGGCGCTGACGGGAGCTGATTACCAGCTCAGACGACGGCTGGATCGCTCCGCCGAGCGGAGGAGCAGATAGACCCTGTGAAGGTGGTGGTTCGGGGTAGTCGGGACTGCCAGCGATGGTCACCCTGCCATTGGGTGCTATCTCCATGCTCTCTCCACCGATTTCAAAAGAATACCCGAGCAATCGAGTCAACTCACCAAGCGGAGCTGGCAACTTCAGCGTCGAACACGACGATAGGTCAAGATCCGGTCTCACGGCATCGAGCATCACAATGACCCGCGCTGTGTTCGTCAGAGAGCGGACCGCCCACTCCATCAAAGGAGGTGGAGTAGTCTGATCTACGATCACCGCATAGAGATTGCCATCCTTAGCCGCCTGAAACGCAAAGTTCGCAGAATCTTCCTTGCGAACCTGGGAAATAGGGACTTTGACTGATCTCAAAGCCTCACCGACTTCATCCGAGCCGAGGTTGACGATTTCCGACACCACTGCCTCCTTCTTTGCTTAATATATTCTATTAAGAGAAAGATTGGCGAAGACCGGACGCACAACCGGCATCGTGGCGGATAGGAGTATTCGTGTTTAGGTCAAAACATAAGTGTGGGGGATTGCGGCCCACCCCTGATCCAAATCATCTGGACTGTATGCCAGGTAGATGCAAAATATGCTACCAACAGTGCAAGAACATCCTGACGTCCGACGAGTTCTTCATGTGTGGAGATTGTGTGCATGCTTACGTCAACCATCCATCAGCGTCGGTACGACTGTGGTTCTTGACCCACTCTCTAGATCACGGATATCTACCCTATACAGCTTTGGAAGCTTTAACTCGTGATACAGATACCGCTGTCAGCACTAAAGCGGCTGCCGCAATAACCGAATTCACAGTCAACATGTTTAAAAGGACGAAGTAAGGAGACCGATATATATGAAGGCCGTTGATGCGCACGTGGTGCGTTTCGATGAAAACACCGGCAGTCCCACCTTGATTTGCCTAGACAAGGCGACTGAATCTTACACCCCACCGTGCTGGTTGTATCGAGATGAAGGGGAAGAGTCGTCCGAAGGACAATGCTTGCTGGTATTGGCCACCGAGTCTGACAATGGCTGGCTAACCGGATACGTTCCGCCGGAAGAAAACGACGTGCATCCATCAAGCATCATCTTCGACGACGATGGCAATTTACTGGTAGATATCGACGCGCATCACAAGTAGCGCTTGTATTTTGACCGATATCTTCTTACAGAAGTATCGCGCACCTACCGGAGGATAGTTTGATTATTGTTGATAAGGATCTCAAGCAAGCACTAACCGATTGTCGTCTCGGTATCGAGCCGTTTGATGAATCGTCTGTCCAGCCTGCATCTATTGATTTGAAGCTTGGCACGACTTTTATGGTCTGTGACGAGCACGCGATTGTCTCCCCCGCTGATAAGGTATTTCCTCAATTTCGTACTGTGGAAATTCCCCCCGAGGGGGCTATTGCCCTGAAACCCGGACAGTTTATGCTGGGTACGACGCTGGAGTATGTGGCCGTTGGTGGCACCCTCGTGGGGCAGCTAAACGGTAAATCGTCTCTTGGTAGATGTGGCCTGATGATCCACTCAACAGCAGGATTTATCGATCCAGGATTCCACGGCACAATTACGCTAGAGTTGCTTAACGTCGCGTCTTGGACAATTCTGCTTAAACCTGGTATGTTTATTGGTCAATTGGTATTGTTTGCGGGCAGTTCTCCAGTGGAAAAGCTATATGGCGATCCAACTCTCAACAGTCACTATCAAGGTCAGAAGTCCGTTACTGGACCACTATCTTGATAGATACTCCTGCTTGTCAGACGCCAGCTGGTCAATGAGCTTGATTTGAGTCTCCCGGTTTGGTGACCAACGCTTGCATACGTCGGCCAGTTGTATGCAGTAGTTGTCAATATTTGTCCAATTAGGATGGACAACATCTTTCATAACCAGCTCTACTGACGCGAAATCACAGTCTTCTTCCATGAACCACACTAGATGATTGGGGTTTGTTTTCTGCGACGATGCACGTGTGATATTGATCGATTGTCGAGTCAATTTTTGAAAAAACGAGCTAACACGATCTGGATGTCCAGTATTGGCATCTTCCACCGTTAGCACATTCTCTGCTGTAAATCCAAGCTCTAGCAGGAGCGTCCGTTCTTCTTGAGTCAGGACGGCATCATCGAATACGTATCCGCCATGACCAGAACACGAGAAATAATATACGCCAACTCTGCCTGTCGGTTCGGACTTCGTTCCACCAGTACCCCACTTAGCCTCAGCTAGGAGGCGAGCCTGGGAAGAGTTAATGGCTTGGATCGGAAGCTTACGCCTTGGAACTTCCGTCTGACCACGAGGATGTGTGGTAGCCTTAAATTGACCGCCGACACCTTCGCCTCTAGCACCTTTAGTACCCGCTGACTGACGGTTGATCATATGCTTCTCCGATCTTAGTCACGACGCTTCGTACTTACTATAGTCAAGTATGCCGCTTTGCCAACAATAACCGTCTATAGGTGCGTTACGACTCCAAGACAGACCACGAGATCTTTCGTTAGATTCTCTAGGTGAGCTAGGGTATCTTGCGACATCTTCGTTAAAGAAGATACGCCGTCGTTTATGTTGACGATCAAATCATTTACCTGAATGATAGCGTATCCAATCGCGCTGATTGCGTCCCTGTGGTGCGTTAGCCTCATCACTGTGCCTTCATCCGAAAGGCTAACCCATACTTCAAAGCTGTGAACGGCACCTTCGGTGTCGGTTAAACACACGAGCGTGACGCGCTGCGTAGAGAACACCCTAACCATCGTGTATTCGCATTCATTGAAAATGTCATTCAAAGTCAAATCAGAACGTTCGCTAGTCATGTTATCTCTCCTACTTGAGGTTTACGGAGACATTATCGGATCTTCTGACGCCTAGTTAGCCAGATATCACCATCTTCGAGCGAATCTCAGCTGCATGGCTAAATTGTCGCCAACACTCTTTCCAAACTTATTTTTGAGATCCAGAATGTCAGGGGTCATAAGCGATTCTGGTAGATCTCTTCTGGTAGATACAAAGGTGGCGATGAAATGAGCGACCGTATCCTGGTTGTTGTTGGCAATGCGTAAAATATCGAGCGTCGTAATGGCCTTGGGGATAGGTTTGCTCGAAGCTAGAACGTGAGCAACGCTCCACCCTTCGTTATCAGCCAGGCTCAGAATGTCAGGGGTCATGAGCGATTCTGGCAAGCTGCCGGACTGTGCCAATTCGTGAGCAACGCTCCACCCCTTGTTATCAGCCAGGCTCAGAATGTCCGGGGTCATGAGCGATTCTGGCAAGCTGCCGGATTTAACCCACTCGTGTGCCACGGTATGCCCTTTTTTATCCTTAAGAGCAAGCACGTCCGGGGTTACCATAGCTATGTCCAAAGTGCCGCGTGCTGTCAGCTCGTGCGCCACGGTACGACCACTTCTATTAGCTAGACAAAGCACTTCCCACGATAATGGTCGTGGTATTTGCCAACGCGACGCCAGCGTTAAAGCCAGTGGCACCCCGCGTGAATCAACACGACTTAAATCCTCTTGGGTATAAACCGGATCACCGACTGGGATATATCTCGCTCGTGCCTTATGTTCTGGAGCGAACTGGCCGCCTTGTCTGGTTCCTTTTGGTTGTCGCGCCTGATTCATGCAACTCTCCTTCGTTAAAGAGAATTTAGTCGACACTTTTATTGAACGCAAAAAAAGCACCCGCTCCGGGAAAAAAGGAAGAAAAACCGGAGCGGGTGCGGGGGGGAGGTAGCGATTAATTAAAAAGCGTCATCATCTTCTTCGTCTACTGGAGCAGCAGCTTTACGAGTTGACGTAGCAGTCCTGCGCGTGCGAGGGGCAGGCTCATCATCTTCCTCGTCTACTGGAGCAGCAGCTTTACGAGTTGACGTAGCAGTCCTGCGCGTGCGAGGGGCAGGCTCATCATCTTCCTCGTCCTCGTCCGCCTGAGAAGTATAGGCGGCGCGGTCGTAGTTTACCATCTTCTCGATGTCGGTTATCGACGCGAACGTCAGGTCGGCTGCCACCGTTTCCGCGACCAAGCCAAGCAGAGTGCGCTTCGGATTATCCTTGTCCTGGAAATTAGTCAGAGAGCCAGTTACGTCAACGGCATCCCCCTTGCGGAGTGAGTTGAACACGTTGACGGCCAGCGGTCCGTTGACCATAAAAGTCGCAAAAGTGACTTTTTCTGCACCCTCTCGCGTCTTGTAATTATGGGCCACTGAAATAGACGTTGACGGTCCGAACTTGGTCGATGCCAGCTCTGAAGGATCTTTGGTGAGGTTACCCTTGAAAACAATCGAATTGCCCTGCATTTTATGTATCCTTTCGGTGTTATATATTTATAAGGCAACATGAATATATATTACTCTGTGTTAGTGGACATCCTCCTTTCACATATTATATATCGGTCACACGAGAGTCGAGTATCGGTTAGTCAAACTACCGCTCCATACCCCTGCTCCTGGAGACTTGCCTGAAGTAGGCTACGAAGCTTCTTGCTCCGCATCGAGACCGCGCTTTCGCTAAGCGAAAATCGAACTCCGATTTCCTTGATGGTCACTGATTGATCAATTAGCCAGTCTTGTAGCACCACTGTGTCTATTTCGTCCAGTCCACTCTCTACTAAGCTAGTTATCGCGGATCGAAGCGCTTCACGGAGCAGTATGCGATCTTCGTCGTTGGATCGCGATTCACTCATATTGCTGAGCAAGTCGGTGCTAGTAGCTGGTTGAGTTACATGATTTTGCAGGTAGCTCTCGACCGCTCTTCGAGTGGTTGCGTTCTTGATGGTCGCAGTCTCCGAAAGACAGTCTCTGTACTCCTGAGCCTTCTCGCGGACGTACCGCGATACCGGACTCAACCTTCTAACCACGTCTACGCACCTGCGAAACAGAGCAACGCTTGATGTCGCCAGCTTGTATTCGTCTGGAGTAAGGGTTAGATATTGTTCGCATAGAAGCACCATGACTTCTTGATACACATCGTCAGCATCAATCCAGGACGCTCCAAGAGCAGCTGCCGCCTTAGCAGCACTGAGTCTCAGGTTCTTGATGATCTTGGGGTCATAAGCCGGGTGTTCAACTTCCATATCCGCTTAACGGACACGCCCCCCTACGAAGTATCACAAACTTAAACTGTGGAAAAATTCGCCAGGTGTCGCTCATGCGCCTTCTCAATCTTTTTGCGAGACGATAGCGCTTCGAGCAGGATGGCAGCTACGACTTGACATGGTAGTGACTCAACAAATTGCATTTCGTTTGCGGATAAATGAGATAAGGCGGTAACAATGATGGGGTTGGACGAAGTGAGGAGCTGCTTTGCGGTCGTCCAATCGGATGACAGACTGTCAATGAGCGGCTTGGCTTCGTTGCTTAGCTGTTCTTCTAAACCGTGAGGTTCCGGTAAATCGTATCTGCGGCGAAGTAACATGCACGAATATGTCGGTGTGCGCTTTAACGTCATTGTGTCTAGGGCCTTGACAATAACCTGATCGGCGTCAGAAGGATATTCCGTCTCGGATGGGGACTCAACATACGACTCCCGAAACGAGTCACGGTACTTCTCTTCGATTTTAGACGCACGAACAGCCCTGGATTGGATGACTAGCGCTCCGTACCTGGCATGGGTAGCAACCCATCCTCCAAAACTAGCGTCCTCATAGTGAAAATCGTAAACCGCATTGGGGTATGGCATTCTAAGTCGTCGCAATACATACGTGCGCATTTCCGACATGATGTCTGACAAGTCCCACGTCGCCCTCATCCAAGGGGTAGACACCAACAGCTTGGACGCCTCTTTGCGAAAGATCGAGTCATAAAACAACAGCTCTGCCAGTTGGTCTCTAGCCTCTAGCTCAGGAATTTCACCTGATAAGTACCGAGAGATAATCAACTTGGCCCGACGCCCGTATTCTTGTCTGTCCACCGTTGTCCTTTCGCTAGATTGATACTCAATCAATCGGCTAAAATGCCAGCCTATCTAACTGGACACGCTCCACCGATGCACGCTCCGTCGTTCGAATCGCCAGATACGGCACGCATCCAGGCTAGATCCTCCCATTCTTCGGACGTAATGCGCTCGTAAGGAGCGAGCGGGCGAGACATCGCTGGAAATACGGTAATCCCCTTAAGTCGACCAATAGCGCCTTGTAGGTGCGAGATCAGCTCGGTTACCTCCATTGAAGGGTCAATGGATGCAGTAGCCGACACCGCCTGTCCGTCACTTCCGGCGCAAAACGATGACTGCACCGCCACTAGAAGCTCGATAAAGGAACTCAGCGAGAGGTCGGCGGAATCTTCAATCAAATCTGCTGGGTATCGGTCCAGTATCGAGTCTCGCGTTGGGATTTCAACCACAGAAGTATTAGCCGCATAGATGTCGGGCACAATCCGATATCCTTCACGTTTCATGATTTCCAGGTTGGGGTCCGAATTCGCGTAACGAACTCTGCGGATAAAATGCGTTGCGTAGACTGGATGTACTCCAGGAGTAGTCCCTGCTAGTTGAGCGATAGTACCGGTAGGAGCAACCGCCGTGACTTTAATCGGACGGGGAGTGCCAAGCTGATCGGCTATTTCGTCTGCCGCTAGACGGGTCACCTGTCTAAACTCGTCAAGCAACCTAAATAAGTGCGAAGCCGTTGGCAGTTCGGATAGGCGGACTCCATGGGACGCAGCCCAACCTTGCAAGCCGAAAAATCCGACTCCAATCCTTCTATTGATTTGTTCTATACGCGATGCACGCGAACTGATGTGAGTGTGTTGCGTTGAACGGTAGAGAAAACGGGCCATTAGGACGAATGCGTCTTTAGCTGCGTCTGCGTCTTCTCCAAAAGCCTCAAGATTGACCGATCCTAGATTGCAGGATTCTCCGGCAGCGTCTCCGTTGGGGGAGATTTCCGCAGACAATGATGCTTCACCGCAAGGATTGACCATCCGAATAGCCGTCCGTTCGCCAATGCTATGCAGTGAAGTATCAACTAGGCCTGGTTCGCCATTGTCAAGCATCCCTCTGGCTACCGCAGCGAGCACCGCTTCCGCATGGGGGTCTGCGGCTCTCAGTGCGAGATCGAATTCTTCGTCGATTTCAACGGAGATGTTAGTCGACCAATGATCCGAGACGTTTTCCTTGCTACGAATAAAGGTAAAAATTTGGGGATCTTGCCAGTGCATGAGTGACATCCTGGCTGATCGTCTGGCTCCACCAGCTACGACCGACGCAGCAATCTCGTGGTCGATAGCCATAGCTTCCAGCCCGTTGATTCGCCGTATGCCGGTAGCTCTAATCTGATTAAGCAGTTTAACGATAGCTACACTGGCGCGAGCCAACGGTTCGGGGCCTGATGCTCGGCCTCCAAAAGTACGTAAAGGCTGCCCATAACTTCTAATAGCCGACAAGTCCAACATGACCGACTCTGTGTCTTTGCCAGACGTGGCGATATCAATGAGACTCCGCCACACGTCCGACCACCCCTCGCGGCTGTCGTCAACATGGATAATGACAGTTTTACTGTTCAGTTCGGTATTCAGCTCAACGAAACTATCCCCGCTAACATCTTTGACTTGCCGATAATCGGCATGATCGGGAGGAATGGTGATAAGCAATTCGATTGAAGTAGTTATAGGCGATGTCACCGCGAGTAGATCGGACGAGTAGTTGCTCCCCACTCCACCCCCTTCGAACAACCTAGCTGAAGTAAACGCGAAGTGATCGGATGTGCGTCTACTCCAACCACTCACCCAGCAGTTGCGATTGAATCGACTGGCGGCGGTGCCGGTCACCCACAGGTGTCTTCCGGCGGGGATAGCCTTGAAGTTGTATATCAAGTCAAACAAACGCTCTCGCTCATAAGGAAGGGTGACATCTGGAGCGTAATTGATATTCCCTATTACTATTCGCTTGACTGTATCTCCCCACGTTTCGTTGTCACGACGATAAGTTCGCCTATAGACCGCCTCGCCTATCGGTCCCCATTGAGGCGGCGGCAGCTGGTCTGCTTCCACCTCACCGTCCAAGAAGCGAGCCACCAGGTCTACCTGCTGAGCTAACGCCATTATGACCTCCTTGGTTGTCGAGACTGTTGTACAAACCTATCTAGACGACAGATCTGATAAGTCGGCTGTTTTGAAAAAGAACTTCCAATTTCACAATCCCACCTGGGGTAATCATCTGTTGAAGGAACTATCTCCACAAGTCGTGTATCCGATAATATATTAGAGCTAGGCTCGATAAGCGCAAAGGAGGCATACTCTGAAGGATACCCTGGGGGAGCAAGAGTCTCTGGCTAACGCTATACTAAGGCGAGCTGTCATTGCTGTAACCGGTAATTTATCAGCCGCACCGCGAACGCAACAGTTAGGGTTGATGTTGAAGATGTCGCGGGCTATCGTCGAAAAAACAAAATACGCAGCGCAAGCACCTACTGGGTCCGGCAAGTCATTCTCGTATTTGGCCGCGTTAGCCGCAGCGTCCTTTTTGGATGGTGCCAGAGCTATAGTCTCTACAGAGACTAAGCAACTCCAATCGCAGATCGTCCACAAAGATTTACCTATAATTAGTCAAGCGTTGAAAAGCGAAACCGGGCGAGAGATATCTTTTGCTCCTCTTAAAGGGCGGCAAAATTATTTATGCCTTAACGCCTTGGCTAACTCTCTCGGGGTACATACCCTAGTCGCATTAGATCGACAAGTTTTAGCGCTGCTGCTACAAAACAATACGAGCAACCCATTAAACGCATGGCTAATGCGAAAATTACCTAGCGGTTGGGACGGTGATATTGAAGGGATTCCCACCACTAACTTCGTGTCTCAAGCTGAGATCGACGCTATTACAGTGTCTTCAGCGGAATGTCTTGGCAACGAGTGTCCGTTTCGCGTGGCAAGAGAATGTTTTGCGGATCTGGCGCAAGAGACGGCAGCCGAAGCCGATATCATGGTGACGAACCACACTCTGTTGGCTTTAGAGTTACTAACGAAAGTACCGCTAGTAATCGGCAGAGGGGTCCGGCACCCCAGCGCTATCGTGATTGACGAAGCTCATGCCTTAGAGGGCACGGTACGCAGCCATGAAGCGGTCTCGATACTAATTCCGACGATTCCACACGTGATCAGGCAGTTTGCGGCGCTATCGCCTCGCACTACCAGAAACATGGAACGGGCAGCTATCTCTGCCGCTGCTGCTTTTTCTCGTCAAGTGGCTACGGCCAACATCATCGTAAAACCGGATCGCTATCACGAGTCAAACAACAAGTTTCATAATCAACTCGATGCGACAGCTGTCGGTCTAATTAAAGCGTTAGTTGCCCTACAGCGCGCAGTTACAACTGAGACCCTTCCTACTACGGATGCGATCCGAGCTAGCACCAGGCTATCCGAGCTAATCAATGCTCTTAAGACGCTACTGGACGTTACTCACGATAGTAAATCGGCAATATGGGTAGAGACTAGACAGGATACCAATCACAGGCTGGTAATCCAATCAATTGACGTGTCGACACGATTGTGGCAAGCTTTGGAATCCGTAATGGACGCCGATAATACGTCTGTTATCGCGGTATCAGCCACTCTGCCAGAAGTGGTAGCCAAGAATGTCTTGGGAAAAGGGCACGAATATGATTCGTTTTCATCGCCATTCGTGCGAGAGTATCAGTCCAGTCGCCTTTTTATACCCGTCGGCTCAAGGGCGATTATGGACGGCAAGTTTGACCACGAGCTGCATCTTGACTGGGCGGCGGATATGATAACCAGGCTAGTTCTTGAGAATCAAGGCAGTGCCTTGGTGCTGAGTAGTTCAGCTTTGGGAGCTGAACATTACCACGCAACCCTGAAAAGAGCCTTACCTAAGGAGATACCCATAATCTTCTATAAGGACGGCTCATCTAAAGCGGTTGTAGAGGCGTGGAAGGCCAATCATCGGTCTGTCCTAATCGCAACAAGGGGCATGATGACGGGCGTCGATGCTCCTGGAGTAACATGCTCCTTGGTAATCATCGACCGAGTTCCTAGATCCGCTCAGAACATTACCGACGAGATGAGAGTGGAATCTATCTTGGACCGGAACCACAAGGCGACAAGGTATATCGCCGAGTCTCGGATTTATGGTGGAGACGCCGCCATTCTACTAGAACAGGCGTCAGGGAGACTGATTAGAGCAGAAGGGGATTCTGGCATGCTGGCAATTCTCGATCCGCGTTTAGCCTCCGGTCAAACCTATAGTTATCGGCAACCTTATTGGGGATACTATAGAAACGCAATAGATATTTGGAATAAAGAGATTTCAACTCTGAGCGATGCACTGGCATTTCTAAAATCTTCGAGAGAAAATAAGTAATTTTCTTATCGAGATGGTTGGCTTTTATCATTTTTATTCTTATAATGATTCTCTATGATGTACACATGCAACAAATGCGAGATTGGTCCTTTCCCGAAGGTATCTTCGGTGAAGCGGCACCAGACGCGCAAACACAAGGGCGAGACCGGATTGGTAGTTGTGGAGATAGACAGTGGGGCCAGTGTCGCGCCGACAGAAGTCAAGGCGACTCACGGAACCAAAATCAAGGAGCAGACTGTCGAAACTCCTATTGCTACCGAGCGTAAGGTTCCCGCTACAGCTAGGAAGAGCAAGGCTCGCGAGATCGTTAATAGCGTCCGGCCTCCAGTCATCCTGAAGGATGACGTGATTATCATGTCAGCGAAGGTATTCTCAAATCTTCTGTCCAAGATGACTGCCGTCAACGCAAAGCGGTCTAGCTAGCTTTTCACCCAGGCCGGGCGATTAGAACGAAAGAAACGTCTTTAGTTCGCCATCCTTGTCGAAGGCAAAAGGTATCAACTCTCTGAGTCGGTATGCTGCGTCTGCGGCGGCGGGGGTCAGGCTAAAGTCGTCGCATGTGATTTCGGATGAAATTATTGCGTTCTTTTCGTCCGGCCTGCTTACATACTGAGCGTCTTTGAGGATTCCTAGGACGCGAGTAAAAAAATCTCCATAACCGTTAGGTATGGGCAGCCATGCGTCCACTACTTGGTGGGTATTCCTTTTTCGATTTCTGGTCTCTCGCGCCCGATACTGAGTCCACAAATTGTGTTGGATCTCTACTAGGTACCCGGCTAGACCGCTGGGTATCTCTATATTTAACCAAAAATCCAACAGTGAATTTACATCAACAGATCTCTCTAGAAAGACAGGCTGATCGCCTTTCGCGAACGTAGACGAGATCGCCGCTTTGTCTAGCGGACGCCTGCTATGAATCGAGATGATCTCTCCCATACTCTTATTATCGTAATAATCGGAGATTTACTTCAAGTAAGCATTGTCCTTTCTGGTAATGTACACCTAGTAGACGACCTGGTTTCGTAGCTTAAAGCTGGACAACTAGATTGGTGTAAAGGAGGCAACAATGCCCAATCGAGCTAGAGATCAGTCACGGACTCAGGTCGGGAAGTTTGCTCTGGAGAGCCACCCAAGAGGACGCACTTCTTCCACGAAAAGGAAACAGGTAACGTCAGCGGGGTTTCAATGTTCTAAAAATACAGCTCTCGAAGAAGCCCGTTCCAGAGTCTCTCTTGAGAGAGTCTCAGGAGAAGGGTGGAGGGTCTGTGTAGAGGACAGTGAGACAAATACTATTAGTTGCGGCACATCCGTGCATCACTGGATCGCTCAATCCGAATTTCGGGTTGCGGTAATTGATAAGGCTCTTTACAAGCTGGCTCCTGATGCAGACGCGGAGAGAGCCGAAGTCATGAAGATGATTTACGATTACGAAATGATGCCGCTAGCTCAACTGTATAGCCTGGCATATGATTTGCTCAAAGAGCGAATCAGTTCATAGCCGTGTTGTGAACGGCTAATCGTGCCGTGGCTCCGAGGCAACCGAGCCACCATCCTTGTCTTTTGGTTCCAATCTCTTCCAGATGGCTTCAGCTATCATGCTTTCTGGCTTATCGTCTAACAGCATGAACAGTAGTGTGCGGTTGTCTGACTTTATCGCTCGATCAACAAACGTCTTGCGTTCAAACGTTTCTGGCAAATTAGCGATAATATCCCTGAACTCCCGGTCAGCATCTACTCTAATTGCGGCAAAACGCTGGTTGAATTCCTTGATCACTTCTGACATCCACTGGTACACTTCGTCAGGAACCAACTCTATGAGTTGATCAAAACTCTCGCCGGTTTTCAGATATTGCCATATTAGTTTAGGAGTCAATCCCGCTAACGCCTTTGCTGCTTGTACATAACGTGGATGCTTGATTTTCACCCGCATTCCAGATTCAAACTTCACAACATACCCTTCCGCATTGTCGCGTTCGGGCAACTTCGTAAAGTCCTCCGCAGGAATAGACTCCACTACATCATAAGGCCAAGAATCAACGAGTTCGGGTCTAGAAGCTCCAGTCGCGTTATCGATAACATCCAGAAGTATACACTTCCTCACCGAACCGTAATAGACGACGATGCGGTTTTCAGGTGCAATCCACTCCAACAGCCAAGTTGACCCTTCTAGAATTAGATCTTCACATCCATTTTCTATAAGCCAATAGCGAGCTGCTCGCGCTTGATCTGAAGCGAAACTCCCCCTGGTGTTAACCTCTAAATGACCATGAAATTTATACGCGATAATCAGCGAGCCATCAAGCTTGTCGGTCACCGTAAACGGCTCGTCGGGGATATCGGGCAGGTCGGGAGAGGCGTGTTCGGCAAGATTCCAAAACTTGGGGAAAGGACGAGCTAGTACTCCACCGTAAGAATCAACTACTAGTCCTCGACAGGTTCGAGTTTCTGTATTCCACGTCTTGGAGAATTGAGCCTTGTCCGAGTAGTCATATAAAATACGTCCGTCCCCTGAGTATCGTCTATTGATCATACGAGACTCAACCATCTCGTTCAGAACCGAGACGTCCAATATGTCCGCCAACCTGGGCTGCACGTCGTCTATGGCCACTCTAGCTTTACTCTCTTTATCAAACTGGCCCCCGACAGATGTGCCTTTGGGCTTCCTACGTCTCTCCATTGCGTGTCCTCCACACTGTATATAGTTAGCAACTTCTTGACAAGAGTGTTTTTATCTATAAATGACGGCATCAGTGATATCCGCCGCTTGGCGGATTCTATCGTTTACCATCTTGGTCAACAACGTGAAAGACGACTCGTCGCTACTCGACCTAACCGCAACCTTATGGTCTCCACTAATGGCGGAGTTTAAAAATTGGATCTTACGCTCCAGTACAATACGTATATGCTCGTCCAAAGAACCAAGAGCAACCATCATTGAGATGTTGACTGGATTCTGTTGTCCGTACCGGTGGCAGCGATCTTCTGCTTGCACAATCACATCCGGGGTCCAATCAATCTCTACGAATACGACGTCGGAGCCTCGTGTTAAGGTTATAGCCGTGCCAGCTGCGGGGATCGACGCAATGATTAAATCCAGTTCGCCGTTCTGGAACGCCTGCGCCGTCTTGACGCGAGACGCACGGGTGTGCCTGCCGTCGAGTACCCCAACGCGATGTCCAGCAGCTGTACACGCTTCGGACAGGGCAACGATTACTTCCTGAAAGTACCCCCATACTACAAGTGGCCGATCCGGGTGTTTCTCCATCCATCGGTTGATCCTACGCAATGCCTCCGGCACTTTCGACATCCCAGCAGCTAAACGTAATTGAGTCATTGACTCAATACCGTGCTCCTTAACCCACAGCCGAGCATCATCCGGCGTTGGTAGTAGCCCAACCGACTCGTAATAATCATCAATCCACTTGTCAATTCTGGCGTTGACTTCATCTTCTGCTCTATGAATGATCGCCCGGTCTATCTTGACTTCGACAACCCTTCTTACCTTAGGTGGTAAGTGAGGTAGTGCTTCTTGTTTTGTCCTGCGTATCCACACCGAGTCATCCAGTATCTTTGATACTTCCGCAGTTCGACGCTTCAGCCCCTTACGCTGGTGCCACTGATCTTCCCACGTAAAGTCAGATAAAAACGCTTGCAATCCTCCAAAACGAGAGATTGATCCAGTTATGACCAAAGACGTCAAGATCTCAGTAAAGTCCTTGAGATAGGGGGTTCCGGTGGCGGCAATTACTACCGGCACTCTAGAAGCGATTGCGCGAATGTGTCTCGCCTTGCGAGAATCAAACTTCTTCAAATAATGAGTCTCGTCGACTAGCATCAACTCCGGTCGCCACTGAATGATTCTCTTCACTAACTCAGGAGAACTAGATATAGCGCTATCCGTAGTTAGTAACACTCCGCTGTTAAAAGAGTCGAGGCGTTTATGATGGTGCTTTCCAGCGATGATAGTCAGCGACCCTTGAGTGGGGGCGGTGGGGCCAATTGCGGAGAGCTGATCAGCAAGTGTAGACTCCCAAGGATCGGTCAAAGCTAGGCGGGGGACAACGAACAGAACTCTCGATGCCGACGTGTTCGTTCCGAAGGTGACCAGCTGCATTGTCTTGCCGACCCCAGGTTCGTCCGCCAATAGGCGACGGCCTTGCTGCAAGAGAGTTACGCCGTCGAGTTGATATGGCTCGATTTGACGGGGGGCAACCAGCGGCTGTCCCGTGTCGAGCACTGGAGCTAAGGGAACTGGAGGCAGGGGGTCACTGACCATAATGCCCCACTCTTGTAGCTCGTTTGGAGTCACAATGTCAATTGGAATCTTCCATTGTGCGGCATCCCAATCGTAAGCTCTATCTGGTAGATCTTTTATCCATAGCCTTACGGATTCCTCAAGTGGCGGTCGTTGCCGCACTGAGATAGTGAAAAAGGGGCCGGACCAACCAGCGGTGTGAGTGCTGGCATTCATTTATCAATCACCCCTGAGACTAACGTGTGGCGCAGGCTGGACAATTCGAAGAGGATTGAACCGAGCCACCTGGAGAATATTCAAGGGACTAAGGCTTATAGGCGCGAACGTCATCCCTCCAGTCCTTCTTACGTACTCTGGATAGCCGGTTCCTTGAGCTTCTCGTACTAAACGAAACCACTTGTCTACAGTCTGGTCGCCAACGGCAATCATTTCTCCGTTGTCTTGGCGCATGGGGTGCAGTACGGCCTCCCACGTGATTTCCCCCTCACAATCAACAGAGCCGACCTTGATTTTGTCCATTGGAGCGGGGACGTTGACGTACTCCAGCACTTCGATCCGAGAGAGGGTCTCCAGCCGAGATGGAACGACCGCTAATGTCCAACGCTCGCGTTGAGCTACCACGCGAGATTGGACGACGGACACTTCATCATCGCCAACGCCTATGGCGTTAAACATATTAACTGGGTGTAAACCACCTTCTAGCTGCACTTCTATATAAATTCTTTCACCCATAAGCGCTTCAGGGATGTGCGCTGCGTGGTCTATGGCCGCTCGCACCAGATCTCCAACCACATGTTAACCACCTTTCTGACAAATATATCGGCCTGACGGAGCGCTGGTTAGCAACGCTCTAGTCAACGACGAGTAGTCCGATATAATCATGTAGTGGATGATTGCTACGAGGTACAGCTGATGACGTACCAACTAACACCTGAACGAGCATCGCTGATGTTGTTCGATGCGGACGTACCGATCCTGGCACGGCTAAGATCTGAGCAGCTAGGAATGACAGCCGCTAGCATGCCCATCACCGACAAAAGCATCCACAGATCCCTCATAGCAATGTCGATCTGCTTGGAGTTGGGAAGCTCTCCTGAGCTGACGCTAACAGGTCACAAATATCTCGATGTCGCTCTCGCACTGGAAAGAAGCGGTTATCACAGAGAGGCTAGTGTGGTTGCCAATCTGCCGGTCTCCCGATACCTGGCGTTATTCATGGGGGAGAATGCCCGTTTAGCTGGTTTTAGGCCGGTGGCTGAAGATAGTCAGATAAGCCAGTGGTTGGCGCAGTTGGACGCGATGGTTCTTGAGGAATCTACAATTACGACTAGTATCCAATGTAAAATTGCGTCGGTCGCGTTGCGTTACGGAGCGGATTCCCCTTACGTCGCGGCGTGGACTCTCCTCGCTCACGAAGAAGAAATCCAAACGGCGGCGAAGTTGCTACTCTGACGTGTGTTCGTCCGATAGTTCTACATGAGATTGCGGACACTAAAGCCATCAGAATTGGAAACGCTCAGGCAGTGGAGACTACTGATCGTTGAGAAAACCCCCTTCATGGCGCCAATTCTTTTCAGTATCAATTACCTGGCTACCGAGGACGACCGTGGCGTTACCACTACTATTACGACTTCCGCTATCAATTACGCGCTTATCATTAACTTTCAAGGAATAGAAGCTTTCGTCCAGGACGTGGGTGTATCTGACCAACAGCGAGACAGTCTGTCAGCTGCCTTGTTGCTCCATGCGGCGCTGCATTTCCTCTTGTATCACAAGAATCGGGCCGAAAAGATGGCCGCTGCTGCGGAAGATCAAGCGAAATGGGAGATCGCTTGTGACATTGAGGCTAATCAGATGGTTCTGATTGAGTTTCCGGTGTTCCGCGATGCTTCCCCAGCTCTACCTGAGATTTTTGGATGGCCTAGCAGACTACCCGCCGAAAAGTATTTCCAGCTGCTACAGTCGCTTTCCTCTACGCAGGGCGACGACCCGATTGCTTCGCCGGAAGGACAAGACGATCAGTACGATGAGGGGTGCGGTTCTGCCGTCACTAACAGTTCAGACTCATCCCTGGATGATGAAGCGCGAACATTGATAGAACATTCTCCAACTCAAAACGAAGTCCAAGACATTATGAGCCGGACGCTGGAATCGGGAAAATCTGCGGGATACATACCCGCAGACATAGAGTCTGCCGTCCAAATCGGACGCAAGTCGCTGGTCAACTGGAAGGCGGAACTTCGCCGGAAGATGATCTTGGGGATCGCAAAAGGGGTTGGCAGCGGAAGTGTCAGCTGGCGTCGTCCGTCGAAGCGCCTGAAGGTGCACACTCCACAGGGAAAAATCTTCTTCCCCGACCGGCGCAGAAACAATTTCATTAATTTAACGGTTATCCGCGACACGTCCGGTTCGATGACAGCACAAGATCTAACAATAGTAAATGGAGAGATCAAGGGGATTATCGATAGTCTTGGAGTTGCAAAATTCTCGATGACGGTCGTCGACTTTGATCAGAGCGCTCATGGCGAGCTTGTCGTCAGCACAAACCTTGACGACCTCAAGATCGCCAAAGGCGGTGGTGGCACCGATATGATGAAGGCTATCAAGTACGCTGCGTCACTTCGTACCAAGCCTCAACTGATCGTAGTCATTACTGACGGCATGAACAACCCGTCTCATCCGTGGGATGCCAACTACCATCCTCCGTGCCCCGTGATTATCTGCCTCACGCCTGGTCCTCTAACATCCACTCCCCGATGGGCGCAGGTAGTGAGAGTTCGAGACAATACAGATTCACGATAAAACTATATAATCGTCAGGGGTAGATTTTGATTTTGGCCGACTTGTATTTTGGATAGCATGGAGGAGACGGCTGTTATGCCCAAAACGACTATCAACGCGACACACCAGGCTATCCTGGAAAAAAGCGCAATCGACAAATGGTCTGCGCAGTCAGTTGGTATCTTCAGCGTAGAAAAAGCGTCAGATCTGCCTCGTGACCTGGCGTGGATGAAAAATCATGTCCCTGGATTGGTATTCCCGCTGCGGGGAGTAAACAATCAAGATGTCATTTTTCAGATCAGAGCGGACAACCCCGAAGAGGGTACCCCAAAATATCTCTTCCCCGCCAACTCAGCTCCGGGTTTAATCGTGTGGGGGCCTATGCTCGATAAGCTCGATGGAGATTACGACTCGGTAATGATCGTCGAGGGAACTAAGCAGTCGTTGGCGGTATCGATGTTGAACCCCCCTGCTGACCTGGTAGTAGTGGGCATCGCGGGGTGTTGGGGGTGGCTATCTCCTAAAAGCGGTGCCGACGCCATCGGAGCCGTTGATGGATTGTCGGAGTTGGTGGCCGACAAGATGGTATATGTTTGCTTCGATGCCGATATAGCGTCAAATCAATCAGTTCACAACGCAGCAGTACAACTCAATGACGTGTTAACCGATTTTAGGGCAAGGGCTGTGCATTGGGTTCAGCTCGGTGGCAGCAAGGACAAGATAGGACTTGATGACCACCTAGGTAGGTTTAATTCCCCACAGGAGCGCCTAGCGGAACTTAAACGACTGTTGAGGAAAGCCAAGGACCGGATTCCAACGCTTCGCAAAACCGTGCCGTCCCAATTGCCGTTGGGGGTAGTCGTCGACGAGGACGACATGTCAATCGTTGAAATTGGCCGCCCAGCCAAAGATGGAGACGAGCCGTCACGACGCATTTTGCTGGGCTGCATACCTGTGGTTAAGGATACTACAACTATCATTAACGATCTAGTCGATGAGCGTAATGCGGAAGGGGAAACTCGCGTTAAGACTCTTGGTGCCTACCTGACTTTGGAAGTCAGCTCGAAAGCATTGGGAGACGAGCCGTATCAGATCTCCATCCCGTATGAAGATCTGCCTGACACAAACAAGTGGATACAGCAGCTCCCGTCCGGTGTGGCAATCGACATAGTTACCCCTCCCCGTAGGTCGTCAGACGAAAATAAGGTAGTCAATGCCATTAAACAACACCGGACGACCGAACGTCATTACGTCACTGGGGTGGCACGGCTGGGATGGAAAATGCACCAGGGTCAACCGTGCTATCTATTCTCCGGCGGAGCTATTGGTCCTCACGGGCTGGTCCAGGATTTGCGCGGTATCCTAACCGGCACGGCTGCCAAGGTCGCATTTCGAGATCCGTCATCTATCAAGCCTGATGATCTACGGACAGCGGTTCGCGCTAGTTTGGTTCCGATCAGTTTCTTGCATAAACCGGGATTGTGGAAACTTCTAGTTGGAGCGGTAGCTTTTTCTACTGCGGGGTTCAACCCCAAGGGGATGCTATTTATCTATGGAGAGCCAGGTAGTGGTAAAACTCATCTAGCGCAAGGAGCTACCGCGTTTCTTACCACTGCGTTTTCGCCGGGACGAGAGATTATGGCTTCTCTTGAGGGAACCGACAACGCTATTATTTCGCTGTCTCAAGGCATCCATAACTCGATCTTGCTCTTTGACGACGTTCACCCTGCCAAGCAACAGCGCAAACGCGATGCGTTGTCTGACTTAATTGATTCTCTTTCTCGCGTAGGATATTCAGGCGGCACGGCAGCAAAGATGCGAGCGGGGTGGGACGTCAAGCGACAGGCGGTCAAATTACCTATTGTTACCGACAATCGCCCTTTCATTATGATAACTGCCGAATTCCAGCCTTACGGGGACGATGCCCGTTCACAACTCGAACGAATGTTTCTCGTGCGCGTCCGCCACAATGATACATTTTTGTCCCTCGCAGAGGCAGAAGGACAACTATACGAAGGTTTTTCGAAACCGATGTCGGGGGCGCACGCTCTTGAAGAGATCGCTATGTCAGGCAAACTGAACGACGCGCTGGGTGGTTTCATCTCGTGGATTGCCAACCAGATGGTCGAAGCGCTTCCTCCAGCGGCTGAAAAAACAGGGGTCACTCCTTTGGATTACTGGAAGGGCACTTATCTCGATAATTTAAGCAAAGAGATTCTCCAGGACTTCCAGGAGGACGATACCCGGCTCGCTGAGAATGTACGTACCTATCTCGTGGGGTGGTGGTTGTGGCTAGCTTATGCTCACGAGCTGGGGGCGGTCTCGACAACCGAAGTAAAGACCCTCATGGATTCATTCCGTTTGGAACTACGAGAGATGGCGGACACATATCGCAATTCTTCTTTAAGACAGATCAAGCATGGATTTGGGCAGATGATCGAAGAAATTCAAGCTATGGAAGTTGCCGGAGAGATAGTCATCCTTGACCGCAAGGTTGGTGGGAAGCCTCAGCGCAACCCGTTCGTCAAGCAGAATGCGATAGTTGTTGGTGCGTATATCGGGAAGCGAAAAAATGGTCAGGAAGGCGGGGTGTGCTTGTCAATCCCTCTACTGGCCAAGGCTCTGCGCAAGGACACGTCACACGTTGCGACCTTGCTGGACCATTCAGACGTAATCAAATCATACCTGTTCAGGATGAATGACCGAGTGACTCGCGGATGGTTCATTCCTAACACCTTATGGGAAGCGTCCGGTGAAGATCAAGATCCGTCGGTAGAATATGACTATTCCACTGAGTGAAATCTGGACGACCCCCACACCGGAATCCTTAATTGGCCAAACGGCTCTTTTTAGAGAGAGACCCACAACAAACGTGACAGACATCGGAGATGTTAGTCTCGATTCCGAGACGAGCGTTGAGTATGACGGATTCTACTACCCCGACATGGATGTCGTTGTCGATCCTGAGACGCTGGTGATACCAGACATGAACGAAACAGACGAACCAAAAGATGATCTGTGGCCGCACTACGTGAGTCTAGCTAGAAGCGCTTACCGGCAGAATTCCGCTCCATCCCGTCCAGGGCAAGGGCGCTTTCGAGGGACCGCACCGAAGAATGGATCGTTTGCAGTTCTGCGCGAGGATCGACTAACACATAGCGAAGCGTTGTGGGTTGTCGAGGCCGGAGGAATTAAAGTCGGAGATGTCACTTGGTGGATTCCGACGTATAATGTGTCGGGCACTCTCGATGCCGAAATAACATCAATTAGATTCATAGCCGCACGTGCCTATAAATTTGCTTGCGAGTCCATTAAATGGAGAGGATGGTCAAGGCTCAGCGGAGATATCATCACCGCACACCGGTTGGTTGCTGTTGCTTTTTCTTCGAGAACAAAGCCAATGAGCGCGTTGGACATCCCCTTAGAAGGAGATGCTGTTAGATCGGCGCGAATATTGAGCTGCTTCTTTGACATTGAAATCAATCCAGAAAACTTGCAGGATGGAACTACAATAGTTATAAGTTAGGCAGTTAAATCGACTACACGCCACCGGTGTTGGAAGGTGTCAACTAAGATGACTTGGCAAAGTACCGAAGAACCGACTAAAAGACGGTCAAAATTCAACTGGTTACTGCTACTGCTGATAGTCGTCGCCGCGATGGTTGGGGGAGCGGCGCTCGTGCAGTTTCAGCCGATCAAGCAGGTACTCGATCTTGGTGGTAGCTCCGGCAACGCTGGTGGGTCGAGAGGATCAGGCTCCAATGCGAGACTAGCAGCTCCAACGTCTGTTACGTCTGGACTCGGGTCTGCTCCAGCGAGTATCAAAGCGGCTGTCGTCAAAATTAATATAGCCAATAACGGCTCTTATCAGTTCATAGACAATGGAACCGGAAATATGCTTCCGGGTCAGTCCGTAACAAATGGGTTTTCCGTTACCAATGATGGTAATGTCCCAATCACGTCGCTAACCCTCAATGTCACCGGCAGTGGATCTCAAGTACTACTTGCCAACGATGATTTATCGCTTTCTTACTGCACCAATACAGGAACATGCCAACAAGCGTTTTCAAAAAGTTCCATCGCCTCGTTTACGGCTCCTGTATTAATTTTTAACGGGAGTCTAGCGCCGGGAGCCTCTCTAAACTACAAACTCACCACGTCTATGTCAAGCAACACCCCGAACTCAGCTGAAGGGCAACAGGCAAGCATCGCGTATACGATTACCGCCGTTGGTTAAAAGTGATGCACTCTGACCGAAGCCGTCCGTTAATGGTGAGGATTGGAGAAAGCATGCACGATAAACATCAAAACAACAAACACACCGTATCTGACCGTCTCATGCAACGCTTGTCTAGGGATCACGGACTGGCAATTCCGCCCGGTACTACGATTCATCGGACATATGCGGGGCGATTACAGCGGCAAACTGACGCTTGGTCATGGTTTGCTATAGATCTAAACGGACGTATAGTTTGCGCTAGCCAATATCCTGTTAGTTTGCTTGTGCGATCCAGTAAGATCGCGGTCACCTTTGACTCGGTTGTATCAGGGACTTATATCGTTGACGTCATCAACTCTTAAAAACGGTAGCTTAAATCGAGCCAAAATCGCAAAGAGCGACGAATTTTACACTAGGTTTGAAGATATTCAGCATGAAATAAACGCATATGTTGAATGTGACCCCAATGTATTCCGGGGTAAAACCATCTTACTGCCTTGTGACGACCCTGAGCAGAGTAACTTCACTCGGTTTTTCGCGATGAAGTTCAAGGAGTACGGACTTAAAAAGCTTATCAGCACTAGTTATGTTGGGGCTTCTAAGCAGCTCTCTCCAAGCATTCGAACCGGTAATTGGAGGAGCGGTAATCCTCTATACGACGAAGAAAAGAACAATATCCACGGCAGGGTGTCGATTTTACTCGATGATATGCCCGTCAATCAACTGGGCTATGAGCACTTGAATTGGAGATATCTGGAAGGTGATGGAGATTTTCGCGATCCAGAGATTCGCGCTTTGCGTGATGAATCTGATTTCATCATTACGAACCCGCCGTTTTCTCTTTTTCGGGAGTTTTTGGTGTGGATTATGGAAGCTGGCAAACAGTTCTCGATCATTGGCAACATGAATGCCATTACCTATAAAGAAGTGTTTCCGCTAATTAAACAAAATAATATGTGGTTAGGCCCTTCTATACATTCCGGTGACAGGAAGTTTTGGGTTCCTGACGATTATCCATTAAACGCTGCTACTTGTGGGGTTGACGATGAAGGCAGGAGATTTATTCACGTAAAAGGCGTCCGGTGGTACACCAATATTGATCATAATAAACGTCACACCCCCTTGTTTCTATCCCCAGCTAGGGGCGTGTTGCAGAACACGAAACATAAAGAGCTGGCTGGGAAGAATGAATTCGATCATTACGACAATTACGAAGCTATAGAGATACCGTATGTGGATAGCATCCCCGATGATTGGGACGGCATGATGGGTGTTCCGATTTCGTTTTTAGACAAGTATTGTCCTGAACAGTTTGAAATTGTGGGTAGTTTCAACGGCGGTGAACATGGAGCTGAGCTTGGTGCGACAAAAGTCCCCATTAGGGGTGGTCGTCCAATGAAGCATTGGAATGGACCTGTAATAAACGGTGTGCCGTTGTACAAGAGAATCATCATAAAAAGGATCGGTCATCAGAGAAATTCGCGCTCTGTGTCAGGTAGTTGATATTTTCGAAGCAAACCGTCCGTTAATACTAAAGACTAGACGAAAACGACGTTTGGGGAATCGAATGGCTGAAGATAAGCTCCGTTACAAGATAACAGAGACGTCCCACGGATTTCGTTGGGGAAACACAAAAATTGAAAGACTGGCACTCATCGGTGGATATCGGGTAATACGAGTCTCTACGACTACTGGAGAAGAGTTGTCAATTGTAGTTTCCCCAGCAGGAAGATCAATCAGGGTTTGGAAAAACGATAAAGAGTTGAAAGCGAGCGATGATGAGTGACATTAAACACTGCAAGGCCATTTATGATTGTTGCTCCGACAAAGAAGTAATAGCTTCATTTGAAATGACATCCGATAGTCTGCACAACCTCGACCTGTGGTTGTTGGGCGTTATGCGACAGGCTGCTGAAATTTTCCAAGACGCAGTTGGAGGGTGCCACTCCTCCTACAATTCGGCTCAACGGCTAATTGACGCTATTGACTCTAAGGAGTCTAAGGACGATTACCACGCTACAAGGTGGTCACGGATATGGAAAGCCGTATCAAAATACGCCCCGGAGCTGTGGATATAAAATAAACACCGTTTATGTCAATAAGTCCACGGACACCTTTCAAAAGGTGGTTCGCGAAAATGCGTAGCGGTCAAATACAGCTCGTAAAAAACGTCAACCCTACCCTTGGATCGAATCAACCACCCAACTGTTAGCTTTGATGGGGTCGGACGTTTATTTCTTTGGAGAGTAGTTCTGTCTATTAATTCCGTTAACATAGACAACCACTTTGCTCCGGTGACGGAGTTGAGAGTAAGCAATGTTTCGAGTCGAACTCGCCGGAGTGGATCTCCAAAAGGAGGCTGGCTCGCCATTTCGATCAAATCAAAGATCGTAACCTCTCCAAGAGAGACGCGCAGGAGCCAATCCCCGCGATACTGGCGGGCTACCGCGAGGGCTTGTCTCGCCTCAGCGGGGGAAACAACAAGCGTTTTCTTTGTGGTTGGCATATATTTGTACTATCGTGGTTCAGTTCGTCTAGGCGGGCGCTAGTTAAGTTGTCAGCTAGCCGATATATAGATAATATGATGTCTAACGCGAATTCAAATCGCTCGCTCCCACCTTTTTGGGGGACTGAGGCGGGTCACTCCCTCTTGAAGGCAGTGGACCCTTTGGGGTTGGCCGTGTTCGCCGTGCACATTGGCAAACAGGCAGGACTGGACGAGAGCGATTACCCACGTGTCTATCCGTGGTGCGGGTACCCCCTGCCAGGACTTCACGAAGTCGCACCGCGTGCTCCCTTAGCGAAGAAGGTCACAAACCTAGAGTGGCTGGGTCACCCAATCTTTTGGCTATTCGGAGACGTACTGATGGCGCAGTCCGCTCCCGCAAGTAGTGAATTCGACACCGAGCCGGTCATGGTTACGGCGCTAAGATTGGCCCTTCAGATGGAGATCACCGGACTGTTCGATGTAGAAAACGGCGAATGGGCGAACATCCTTGATGCGATTGGCCTGAATGTAGAAGATCCATTTGACGTAATCAGAATCAAGGCGTGGCAGAACGGTGCTGCTGACAGTCTATTAGACGGCTTTAACCTAGGTGACACGATCATGAAGGATGTACCAGCATCGATGGTGCATTCGATAATTTTTGACGCCAACCTATTGGGGATAGTGGCCTCTTACACGGGAACGCTTTCCGCTTTTCTGTTCAGGAGTATCATCGTCACACTTCTTGAAGGTAACGACGTTGAACAAATGATCTCTTACGCTCAACTGATCGGAGTGATGGTCTCAGACTTTGTGGGGTCCGTCATGGATGAAAACGTTTTTAAGCGTTGGTTGGAATTAACGAAAAATGTTGAATCGGTGTCTTCCGACGCCCGTCGAGATGTTGGTGTCATCAGTGGAATCTTGCAGGAGATGTTCGGCATTCTAGACGCCATCTGCGTCAACAACGACGATATAGTCGACGGACTGTACCAACAGATCCAGGCTCTCGATGACGAGATCGCCAACTTGAAGGTATTCACGGAGGAATAGCACAATGCCCAGTACACCCGTCGTCTTGTCTGTGGAGGAACTGTCGCAAGCCGATAGGGAGATCTCAGCTATCCGCAGCGAGACCGACGATACGAAGCATAAGGCTCTACTCAATGAGTTTGTAAGGGTGCGGCAGGCGGAAGCCAAAAAGATCAGCTACTCACTCATGCGGCGGTACCGTGGTCTAACCGAAAACAACGATATTGACGCAGTACAGCAGCTCGTGTTAGAGGTGTTATTTAAGCTGGCAGAACGAGATTTTACCCCATATTCAGGACTGATCTTCAACGCGGTGTGGTATAGCAAGGCGGCGGTTCAGGTTCAGGGGTATGCGAGATCCGCCCCTAACGTGCCGGTTTCAGGGTCAACAGGGGCAGTGGCAAGAATGCGAGAAGTCTCTGTTATCACTATGGAATTAACCAGTCAGCTAAACCGCACTCCGACAAACGATGAAATCCTAGACAAATACTGTAAATTGCACGACATCAAGCCTGGAACGTTCACGGAAGCCGACGTAAAAAAATACATCGCGGGGTTTTCGTTCGTACCTGAGTACATTGACTTCGATTACTCGATAATACAGCCACGAAGTCATATGCACGTAGAAGAATCAATTGACATAGCTGACACTATCGATAACCTGGTGGCCGCCTGCGAGCGGGAAGCTCCAGCCTTGGGCCGTCTCGCCCGGCTTTGGATAGAGAGCGAGGTAAATGGGACGTCTTGGGAGGAAGAAAAGGAAAAATTAGGAATGTCCCCATTCGTGTTGAGGAGAAATATAGCAAAGCTAAAAGCTATCATGGCCGCTCAACTCGCCCAGTTAAGGTCAAATGAGCAATGACCGTAGTCATAGATCTCGTCTACGGGTGTCTGATTGTCTCATTGGCCTTCTTGTCTTGGATGGATATCCGCACTTTTAAGATTTCCAATCGAGGAGTAATCACCGTTGCTGTACTATCGACAAGCATGGTGGTTTTGGTTGGACGGTGGAGCTGGGCTGGCATAACCGTCGCCCTATTAACATCTGCTGCTTTTATCGCGCTGTACTCGATCAGATGGATAGGGGCTGGAGATGCGAAGTTGATGATGGCGCTAAGCGTGTTGTTTCTGCCGATGGCCCCGCTAGCCGTTCTTCTTGGTTCAATGACGTTGGCTGCGGACTTGTTCGCGGGTGGAATTTTAAGCGCGCTAATTTTCTTCCGCAAGAATCAAGCGGCCCCATTAGCGCTGGCTTGTGCCGGAGCTGGTGTTGCTTTGTCGACGTGGTGCGTGACCCTCCGATGATCTCTCCTACAAGCGGGAGATACGAATACGGTGTCCCTGGCAAGTCGCTATCTAGCATGTCTGGAACGTTTGGAGAAGGTAGGGTAAATTCTGGCGTAGAAGGAGAACTGAGAACCGCAGACCTGTTGCGCCACCTGCAAGGTGGTAGACGTCCACAGAACCGTTTTACGGTAGTCCACGACGTGGTAATTAAAACAAGCAGGGTTACTGTTAACCTAGACCACGTAGTTGTTGCCGGTAATGAAGTGTTCATAATTGACAGTAAGGTTTGGTATCCCGGAGTAATACTTACCCTACAAGGACGAACATGGATCTATCGCCCTAAAAACATCCGGGATGAATATCATGGAGGCTTACAGCGAGCCGAATATCTGGACGGGCAAGCCCTTAGAGCTGAAGAACAAATGCTCAAACAGTGGTTGTCTTCGAATCATATAATAGCACGTGTAAATCAGCCTATCATGGTGGTTTGGCCGACTAAAAATAAGCGGCACCCTAATACCAGGCTGTACCGTCCTCGCAACGGTGAAAAGGTACTCCACGGCGGTGATCGGGCACGACGCTATCTGGATAGCGCAATTCCAAACAAGGCCGCTAACTCTTTGGTTCTGGACTGTGTTGTAAGGTTGTGCTCTCATGGTTAAACAACCAGCTAGCGGAAGTACCTCCATTATTGGAGTGACAATCGGGATAGCCGTGGTCGCCGGGGCGATATCGCAGATCTACGGTTTCCCAGGAGGGGTAGTTGCCTGGTTTTGTTTGAATATCGCGTTATGGATCGAGCCTGCCCCTGCGGTTGCCGCAAGAAGTGGCGTTCAGCAATCGGACAAAAAAATAGCTCGCACTCATAAATTCAACGCGGTTAAATCGGGCAGGCGTCACTTATGGGGCGGATACTTCCAGTTGTGGAAGAACGGAGCCTCTTGGTCTGCCTCGTTGATTGCACTTGCTGGCGTATTGATTGCTGGACTTCCGCTACGTCCCATTTTGATGCACGGAAAACCAGTGATAGCGATGCTTCCAGAGTCTGTGATAAATGGGGTGTTTGGCTTAGCGTCAATCGCGGCTCTATTCTTGATCCACCTATCGTGGACTGGGTTCACCAAGCCTACGTCGAGTATTCGCGATAATACTTCATGGATTACAACCAAGAAAAATGAGCTACCAATCCTAGTTATAGGTGTTGGCGTTGCTATCATGGCGGGAATAGCAACAGCTAGCGTTCTTCGCTCTATCTTTAGGCTCCCTCCTTTCCAATTATCCTGGCCAGGAGCTGTGTTGATTGGTTTTTTAACCGGGACACTCTTAATTGGAGCTATTATCAGCCTATGGCGACGCCCCGAGATTATAACCGAATGGAGATATACGCTCGAAGCGCGGTCGGTGTGGGCAGCGATTTGGCCAACATTGAAGTTGCAACCCGAACCTATGCTGGAGAAGCGCAGTAAGATCGCAGATGGGGTGTGGAAAGACGAATTCAATCTGCATTTTTCCTTGCCAGTCTCAACAGTGCTTGCCAACAAGCTGATACTTGCCGCTTTTCCGGCAGAACGTGTATTCCCTGTTTATGTCACAGATCAAAGTTCTGGCGAAGTCTCGCAGACCAAATTCGGAATCATACTGTGGAGCTTGGACTCGATTCCAGCGCTAGCAGAACAGTTCGTAGACATCGACCTGGCTTCTACATGGATAGAGGTCAATACTATTGCAACTCTACGCAATGCGGGGTACAGTACTCCTATTATGACGTCCTGCGAGCTATTAACTCAAAACGAATCAACACCACAGGTGTTTAACTGTACATTTGAATGGAGTGAAGGTCTAACACTAGAAGCGATAATGCCCCTGATTGGAGAAATATCCAGCGCTATCGGGGTAGACATCGTTATTGATCCAATTGGTAACAGCATGTACGTGGGAAATATTCAAACTGCGAACTTTTCCGACCCAAATATACGAACCATTATAGACGGCGTAATTCTGATTAATGAATGGGAACGGAGATGGAGTGAAATAACAAAGGACGCATCCCCACCAACAGCTAATGTACAATCAATCGTAGACTACGATCTATCAACTGTCGACGGCAGGTCATACCAGTTGACCAGTATAGTATTCACCACTCGCGAATCAATGGAGCCAGCCAGATATTTCGGAATGGAAGATAAGCTCTCAACCACAATGGGAGCGTTACCGATGGTGTCGATTACTCCACTCGTAACTCGCGGAGTAAGGCATTCTCAGAGATTAATGGTGACGTTTTCCGAACAACGACATCCATTCCCTGTCAATCCTTCGATGTGGGGAAAAACCAATGACAATGACGTTAGTGGGATTATACAGGCAGTCTGGTGGCAGATAAATCGCATTTTTCGGTCATTGAAGTTGTCGTTGCCGGATTTGTATGACTTTAAGTTCATGAATAGCTCGCAGACCACTCGAATACCGAACCTGGTTCGAATTAGCTTGAAGCTATACGGTAAGGACACTGCTGTCGATGTAATCGGGGCGGCAGAGAAGATCAGGCAAGCTTTTGGATGCGAATGGCTACGACCAAAAATCACTAGCGATGGTATCGACCTATACGTTGGACCAAACCGGTCAGTAGTAGAGCGCTACCATGATGCGAAAATGCTAGATCTTGTAGATGAATTGGATTGGGAAGAGGCATGGAGGGTAGCTCACGTAACAGGGGACAAGTTGGCGGTTCCCGTGCTGCACACGTCGTCGCATTTGCCCAACAACCACGATGTAGTTGAATATTTCTTCGAGATTCCTAAGGGGTTTAACCTAGCTAAGTTAAGAGGACAAATGGACACCCTGAGGACTTCCACGGGGTTGGTGTACATAGACATTGATGAGGTGCCCGAGTCTCCAAACATAGTCAGAGTCTTAGCTTCGCACAAGTCGCCGCTCCCCGAACTGGCACCTATGGATGTTGCACAGATCATAGACAAAGCTCCGAATCTCCCTATTGGGGTGAAGATAGACGGTGATTTAGCGGTTGTATCGAATTCGGATACTCCACACATATTGGTCTCTGGAGCTAGCGGCGCTGGTAAGGCACAACCGTTAGACGAAGAGATTCCAGTCCCAATATCGGAGCGCTTTCCCATCGGCAAGGCCAGAATTGGCGATCTAGAAGTGGGAGACGAGGTTTATGGCATACATGGGCTGCCCGTAAGGATAGATGGTCTATCGTCAATCACCGATGAGTTTGTCTGCACTGTAGAGCTAGAAAATGGCACTATTATTAGATGTTCTACTGGTCACCTTTGGAGGGTCAAGAGGCGCAGACCAAATGTGTCCACGAACGGACTAGACGACAACGGAGAGTCCATATACGCATCTGGAGTGCGGCACATCTTGACCGTGGTAATGCAAGATCCAACTGGAGATATTGCTAAGCGATACTTCCAGGAGATTAATACCTTGAGTAGGTCGGCCATATCGGATGAAGCAATCATAGATGCAGTCTTGACGACCGCCGAGCTGGAATGCTTACTAAGCAACGGTGAACAGGTATGGATATCTACGGTTCCCATTTACGGAGAAATAACCGATTTTGTCGGAAGTTCCATTGGAGAGATTTGCGATATGATCGCGTCCCCGGACTGGATGAATAAGGATTCATTGTCCGCAGTTACTCACCTGCCAGATGATACTAGAGTATCTATTCTTCGAGAACTGATCAATAGACTGCCATCAGAAACTCACGACGACTGGACGGTAATCAAATACCTGGATCAGGACAATTTTATTATTAATTCGATAGCGGACATTGCGGCCAGTTTAGGGTGGCAGTATATCAAGAAAGAATTTTCGTTGTTAATCAAGCTGGGGGTGACAACAGAAAAAACACTGATCACCAGTGTGAATGTGACCGAAGACCGAGTGCCAATGAGGTGCTTGTCGATTGCCGATCAGGACCATTGCTATTTAGCTCGTGGCTTTACCCCAACTCACAATTCGGTTATTGTCCGTAACCTGGTAGTCGGGGCGATACTGCGAGGAGATTGGGTTTACGTGCTTGATCCAGTCAAGCTGGGGGTAGATCTCAAGGCGGTCGAACCTTACGTCCGGGGCTTTCCAAAAGAGACGACGCGACTAGAAGCCGTAGGATATCTGACCGCCATCCAACGGGAAGTCAATAGGCGCTTGAGTATTAATACGAAATACGGGGCCGAAAATGGGTTCTCGGAATTAATACCGCCGGATGAACGATACCCAATGATCACCATTCAAATAGACGAGTTTACGTCGCTGTTGGTTCCACATAAATCCGTGGCGGGCATGGGCGGTTCCGATTTGACGTCGATTGACCAGTCCGTCCAAGATGGCCTTGAGTCGCAAGCAGCGTCGGCAGCCGCGACTCTGGTTGGATGGCTTCTGCGTACCGCTAGGTCGGCGAATGTCTGCGTCATCCTGGCGACTCAACGGCTGGACCAGGAAACGATTAACTCCATTCCCGGCGCTACTACTGATTTTCGCACCAATCTCGGTCGCATCCTGATGGGTAACGCATCCCAGGCGGACCGCAAGGTTGCCTTGAAGAGGCCGGACGAAACACCCAAGGTTCCGTCGGATGGGGTAAAAGGACGTGGAGTTTACGAGTCGGGAACCGGCGAAGGAGTGGTATTCCAAGCTTGGTATTCCACGTCTCTTGAGATTGGAGAAATGCTAGCTCAACAGTTGTCACCATTGGCGGAGTCAGACAAGATTAATCCCATGTCATTTTTGCCAGACAGCATGAAGGCCCAATTCGAACTGAGGGACACGGAGGCTGTAGTTCCTTTTATTGACGAAGATGCCATAGAAGAGATCAGCGAAGATGAATTGTTTGGGTTTATTTCGGTGGAGGATGCCGAAGTCGAGTCGGACGAGACTCCTGTTCCAGAAGAGGTTCCAATCAACGTACAGTTGGATGTAGACACCACAGAAGTTGAGACTGCCGACTCTACCGATGACATGGATGATCCACGCAATCCGTGGGTTTTGCTGGCAGCTCGTCACAGACAACGAAAACGCAATAGAGGCAGATTGACTATTGCCGCGTTGGGGGATCTGGAAGATCTACAAACAGAAGCAGACTCCGACGACGGTGTATGAGTACACGCTATACGTGTCGGATATAAAAAGATATAGAGGAAACGAGGATTACAGTTGAGGCGGAGAATTGAAAACGCATCGAAGTTCCCTACGATGCTGATGTCTCGCCTTCCTGGAGGTAGGTGCTGGGGTACTGATAAGTCGCTTTGGTTGTACCGAGCCGCCCCTTTGGGGCCGATAGTCGACGCTAAGTCTCCCGAGGCGGCAGTTGAAATGATGGAGCCAATCAATGCCTTGGCGTCGGAGTTGGCCAAGATAGCCAATATTTCTATTGGGAGAAGAGCGGTATCTAAAGCTGGATATCGTGAAATTCATGCTCTCCTCGTCAACGTACCGCGTTATTTTGAACCAGAAGCTAATCACCCATTGAGGTCGTTTTTACAGCAAAACTTCTCTAATTATGCGTTAGATTATCGTGTTCTGCTGGTAGGAGTGCGGCTAAAGAGTAGGATTAACACTGACCGGACGGTGTGGCGTAACACTATGGAGTCGTTCATCGACTCCATTCGGTATGGAGTAATCCCGTTGTCTGAATTTGACGAAGACTACGCACTAGTATCGTCAATCATGCGGGTTGCTGGTTTTACCGAAGCAACGGAAACTGATTTTAAAGTAGCCAACGCCTGGTGGTCACCTACATCTAACCCTGAAGTTCCAATGTTGGTACATCCTGATCATCTTCATGTTTTCCGTTCGGTTGAAGCGGCCAGAGGAGTAAAAAAGTTTCTAGACAAAGATTGCGCGACATGGCCCGAAGGTGGCGAAACGGGATACAAGTTATCTTTCGGCACCCTTCAAAGTTTTGATCTACCTACCGCCGCAGCGTCAGACTCTCGGCTCAGGTGGGCGTCAAGCCTCATTCAGGAACAGGCGGTGGCCATCTCTATCCGGTCCTTGATAGAACCCGTAAGCGTGACTCGCAAAGAGCTGCAAATGAGAAAGTCTCATTTCATCTCGGACGTCGAAGACAGGGTTAAGGCTAACCGGATGGAAAGAGCAGAGCAAATCGAGTTGGTAGAGAGAATCGGCGAAGCAGAAGAGGCATACGCTCTAGGAGGAGGGTATCCGCTGCTGGCCGAGACAACGATAACAGCCGCTTTTGCGGGTGACTTCACCAGTAGCGATTTCGCATCCTATGGATTGACCGTTTTACCAATGTACAACAGGCAGGAAAAAGCTCTTGCCGATACCATGTTGTGCTCAAACGTGAGGGCAAACCCCTATAAGTTAGAGCTTCCAAGTTCGTTTCTGGCCGCGTCAGGGATCTCATCACTATCAATCGTTGGAGATAAAGCAGGGGCGCTAGTTGGTTTTACCGAGCTGGACCGCCAGACGGCCTTCATCTCCCCCACCGATGCCTCAGAGCAAGATGCACTACCCATCGTACTGGTGGTAGGGCAAACCGGGTCTGGCAAGTCGATGTTGATGTTGTGGCTGGCTGCTCAATTTTCGCAAATCAACCAGCGCGGTTACAACAATCAGTTGGTCAAGACTCCCGTAGTGGTCATCGACCCCAAACCATACTCCGATCATTCATATGTCACGCAAGCTTACGGAGGTACCGTTTACAGCTTGGACGATCTGTTGACCGCCGACGGTCCGCTTGACCCACTGAGGTTTAGCCAAAACCCCGCTGAAAACATCAATATCGCCTTGTCAAACCTGTTGACTATTAATCCGTGGGGATCAAGCATTAGCGACATTGAGACTCCCTTAGCTCACGCTCTCCACTATGGAGTTCAACAAGGAGCGCGCTGTATCGGAGATGCGCTGACGAGAGCGCTTCAAGATGGAGAGGCATCGAAAACGCTTGTAGAGCCGGTTATCCGGCTAGCTGAATCTCTTCCAATGTTCCGAGCTTGTGTCGGTATAAACTCACAGTCCCTTCCTATCTCTATTTCGGAAGGTATTACTCTTATTAAGGTGGGCAATTCGTCAATTACATTACCTTCTCCTGGGGTTCCCTTTTCGGAGATAAGACAGCCTGAGAAAATTGGTCTTGTGTTGGTCCGCATGATGGTTTTTGGTTCAGCCAATGCCGTCTCTGGAAGAGGAGGCGTTGTAATGCTTGATGAAGCATGGGTATTCCTCGGGGCTGGCAGAAATGAGATGGATAGATTGGGTCGACTGGCGAGAAGCCAAAATGTGCTTCCCATCCTGTTTACTCAGAAAGTATCGGATGCCCTTGACGCCAAGTTGGAAGGATACATCTCGCGAGGAATAATTCTTCCGATATCCGACCAAGAGGAAGCCAAGGCTGCATGTCGATTGTTCAAACTGGAACCAACGACGGAACGCATCGATAGAATTACCGCGCCAGATAGAATTGGTGGAAACACAGCTCTTTTGGCAGGGTCACCCAATACGAATTCAATGAGAGCGCTACGTGATCCAGATACTGGAGATGTCATCAGAGGAACTATTGGAATCTATTGTGACTTGGCGGGTCGAGCGGTTCCGGTAGAGATCGCATTGCCTCCTGACTTTCTCAAGGCGGCATCGACTAGGCCGTCAGAAATTAGAGAACGCAGAGATTTAGGAGCCTAACAATGATCGTTAATGTAATTCTGATTACAGCGGGCTGCATCCTGGCTTGGCGGGTCTATATAATTCTCCAAAAACGCCATCAAACACGTTCGTGCCTAATAGATATTTCTAAAATAGCCGTATTCGCATACTGGAATAAAGCTGAGTGGATAGACTGGTTAAATGAGCTAGCGGCGATCTTCAAAGACGACATAACGACTCAAAATAATACATTTCAAGATTTGAGCACTCTGCAAGAGTTGTTGAAAAATACCAACTCGAATATCACGGTAAAGGATTCATCGCGGATTGACGTCCATATGGATTTGAATACCACTAATGCACGGATGGCAAGGGCGGCATCTATCATTGTAGGTGGAGTTCTAAGCCGACCACAATCGGATGGGGGAATCCGTCGTGTCGCCAATGAAATCATTCCGCAAATACAGATGATTCTCGACTTACAGTGGCGGGAGATCTAGATCTAAACGACGCTTTTCGCTAAGCGAGATTGGCTACGCAGACTGTAATCGAGCATGAATCACGACCTACGCCTATATTACTAGGTGTAACTTCAAGGAGGTGTCATGGAAAGATCACGTCAGCCGTCGGGGATTCCAACCGGGGGCCAATTTGCGCGGGAGACAAAAAGGAGAGGGGACACCGATTCCGCCAAACAACGCATAAGATACCATGACGGCCAGCGCGTGGCCGATGGTTTTCTGTACAAATCATCAGCTGGGCGTTGGTATCTGTGTCCTCTCAACCGCTATGCCGATGCGTGGCCGATAGGTGAAGCGATGGAGAACAGCCGACGATTTGGCTATCGCACCGCTCGCGAAGCTGTCGATGCTGGAGTGATCACTTTTTAACAAAACACCATCACTAGCAGAGAGCGACGAGCCAGATCGGTCGGCTGATGATCAGCCTTTGCTCTAACGGCGGTGGTCAAAGTCGATCAACGCGATTAATAGTTCGTCCACAAGAACGGCCCAATATAGACTTTGTTATGCAGTTGACGTTCACTTCTACTAGATATACCGTTAAGGAGGTGTCATGGAAAGATCACGTCAGCCGTCGGGGATTCCAACCGGGGGCCAATTTGCGCGGGAGACAAAAAGGAGAGGGGACACTGATACCGTGGAAGAGATCTCCTCTATTACCATACCAGACGAACTCCTTGCGTCACTTCGCGAACAGAAATATTATGCTCCTTTGTTTCGATATCTACCTTCCAGTGGTCGCCCAGCACCCACTTTTATATGGATGGACTCAGAGGGACGAGTGGGGGTGGACTATCAGGTTGAATATAACGCAACGCCAATCGATGTTTATTTGAATCGCACTTTTCAGTTTCCCCTATTTCCAGAGTTGTCTGGTGAAGACATAAGTAACCTACTCTCCAACTCCGAAATTCAACAGCTACTTACGCTCATCCACAACAAGCACTCCGTTGAGTGGAATGGGAGCAATTTGGTTGGCAGGCTTGATGAGGAAGGGTACGAGAAGATTGCTGAACTTAACGACATAATCCATGACATGGCTCTAACCTCGCTGGAGGATACTTATGACGGTAGGAGTGCCTTCTTTACCGCTGAATCGTTCGTAGACGATCTCTTGGATTTTAGTTCAGAAAAGATATTCGATATATGGACAGAACAAGAAGGACAGTCTCTCGACGACTTTACTGACGAAGTACTGTCTATTTGCGACAACTTCTCGCGGGTGGTGTGGGACGTACAGCCCCATTTGGTCAAATCAGCGGTTCGCGCCGAGCTGTTGTCAAGGATTACCAAACTGCTCGTTGACCAGGATGACGAGGAATTCCAAAGTCACTTGTGGTACTATAACCAACTCCCCCTTGAAGAGCGGGCGACAGTCGCTCTCAACCGTGGATATTACGATTCCATGCAATAAAGCGTGGAGTAACTTGGAAGGATAGACCAATGCCTAATCGAGCAAAGGACCAGTCGAGAGATCTACACGGACAATTTGCGCTTGAATGCCACGCGAGAGGACAGTTGACTTTAGACGATCAGCTCGATCACGGCACATACGAGATCTTGTCGACATTGCCGGATAAACTGTCCAAGTTGAGAGCTATTGATTTAATTGACGTATACGAAGATCGCAATAAGATATATGCACTATCTGAAATTTGCGATAAGGCCCAAGGGTTGATGTTTGACTATGGTCTAAGCATCCCTGATGATGTTATAACCGCACTTCAAGATGTACGTCCAGTCTGGAGTAAACTTGATGTGGACGCTACGCTCTTTGATCTGTATGGTCTTAATCCAGGAATAGACAACACAATCGTCATTAATGGAGCAATTAACGCTGTTCACGAATGGGCGTTGGGAATTGTGATGTCCGACCTGTCTGCACAGCAGACGCGAGGAGAGATAACTCTGGATGAAATCGACAGGCTCATGAGGCCGTTGGAGCAGTTGTTTAAAAGACTCGGCTAAGCTCAAAGAGTCTCTGCTACCTTGCGGACAGTTTGTCCGATAGCTTATCTATGGTACGAACCGGAATCAGTGATAAGGTTGGGGGTGGTCGAGATGAGTCTTAAATCAATCCGCGAGAGGCTAGCCGCAGCGACTCCAGGGCCGTGGAAGGCAAGTCAAACCGAAGATCGGTTATTCGTATTGCGCAATCAGTCGGCTCCTTACGAGTTTGCGTGGGTCTATAAGTCGCACGGAAACGACGCCCACTTCATTGCCCATGCACCAACTGATATAGCGATATTGCTCGAATGCGCTGAAGCGCTAGAAGCGCTTTGCGATGCAATAGCCATCAAGGAAACCGGCATGGGAGGACGGGAAAATAACGAAGCTGCCCGTCGGTCGTACAACAGGGCCGTCTCAGTACTTGAAACTTTGCAGCAAGGAGACTAACCATGAATGACCCAATGTCAATCTACGAACTGGATAAGGCAGTCGCACGCTACGAAGCGTACGGAGATCGTCGAGACGCCAAGAAAGCCACAGAACTAGCGCTGCAACTCGCGCAATCCGAACACACCTTTGAAGGGATGCAACGGCTATTGATGGCCATCGTCGGTCAGGTCAACGAGCAATTTGATCGAGAGACCGCGCTAGCAGTCAAGGCGACTTGTAGTGGTGCCTGGGACGGTATCAACGGGTGGTTGATGTAGTAAGACTAGTTTGCGAAACTAGTGTGACCAGGACAAAGACGGCAATGTGTGTCAGGCAGCTGAGAGGGAGAGAACAGACATGGCAGACGTACTTGATGTAGCAAAGATGATCATTTCCCATTTTAAGAAGATCGACACATTCAAACTCCAGAAACTGGTTTATTACTCGCAGGCATGGCATCTTGTATGGGATGAGGGTGGTGATCCTCTCTTTAAGGATAGCATCGAGGCGTGGGTAGCTGGTCCCGTTGTGCGCTCCCTCTATGAGAAACACCGAGATAAATACTCGATCACCGAAACAGAAGCATCATGGGGCAACGCCGATAATCTAACGCCCTCGGAACGGGAGACTGTTCAAGCCGTAATCAACGGGTACGGGCACCTTTCAGGACGGCAATTAAGCGTCTTAACGCACAGCGAGCCACCCTGGAGGAAGGCACGCGAAGGCGTTGGTCCAACCGACGCGAGCACGAACCCGATCTCGGTCACCGATATGTTCGAGTATTACTCTTCACTCAACACCGACGACGAAGGCACAACTACGCCAGCGTCAGATATAGAGTCGACGGACGAATAAATTTTACGGTTGTGGGGAAGTAACAGTTCGCTCTAAATTGCTCACTTCTGTCTAATCCGTGATATACTACATAGTATGCTTGTACCGATCAGCGTGGCAGCCAAAGAGCTGGGTGTCAACCCTTCCACCCTGCGACGGTGGGAGAAAGAAGGCCGAATCGACCATCCAGAGCGGACAGAAGGAGGTCGTCGACGATACAATCTATCCAAGCTGCGGAATCTTGCTCCGCACGCAGCACCGTCAACACGAACGACGATCCTTTATACCAGAGTC
>JAEHJW020000795.1_pt1 | contig 74158 bp, 100 predicted proteins | sample 9271431 | NCBI WGS metagenome assembly JAEHJW02 | reverse complement strand
ACCAAATAAAAACAAATAAATTATGGCAACAAATTACATGACATTGGATAACCTCACATCCAACAACCAACCAAAACAAACCAAATTCACACATTATATAGATAGTGATAAGATGGTAGAGAAAGCACTAAATCGATCACCAAACTATTGGGATAACGTCCTTTTTATAGGACATGATAAATGTTATGGTGATGTATTTAAATGCTGGGATAATGGATATGAAGATAATTTTATTATATTCTTTGGCGAAAAGGGCGATGAATTCAAATAAATCAACCAAACATGCGATTCAATAAAGACCGCGCGAAATATCGTAAGCAAATGCGTAAAAATGCGTAGTAAATAAATCAACATAAATACACAAAGGAGAGGAAACAAAAATGATAGTAGGGTATATGATGGGTAAAAATAAAATGAATAAATAGGTATAGGGTAAAATGGGAGTGAGGGAAGGGAAGGAAGGAGTGGACTGGTCAAAAAAATCTTCCCTCCCTCCCCTCCTCCTTTGTCGAGCAATAAAAATTTACTGTCCTCCAATACCCATTTATTAATTAGCAATAAACTCCTATACGTATATACTTTAAATAACCCGTTCAATACTAACAAAATAATAAAGAAATTACATTTTTCTTCAAAAGAATCGCAAGAAGACCAAACTCCATCATATGTATAACTGTACATTAATAATTTTAATTATCTCAAGTAAAATTCGTTACCTAGCACCGCACTCCTTAGAGAGGGCTTAATAGAAATAGGTCATTATACAGGGACAGTAGTAATTTGAAAAATAGGTAAAAGAAATTAAAAATGTATAATCCATTAATAATTAGCGTTTTAGAAAATGCCGTTCAGCTATAGATCGAACGGGTTAACGGGAAAGACAAAGGGATAAAAAAATTCTATGAACCCTTCCAATTAGTATCGAAACTTCGCCCGCTCTTGGTGGTGCTTGAGCAAAAGGGATTTTTAGTAGAGAAAATCAATAGAAATAGGAAAACAAGAAATGAAGGTTATAAGACATATATAAAAATTCAAACTTGGCATTAAATTGCCATGATATTTTTCTACTTGGTCATATAATTATTTGAATATATTATAGTTGATCAAGTTATCATTCTGCTTTTCAAAACAAATAAAATAATCAACAAAGGCTTTGATTTATCAATAGATTATTATTATATTTACAGTATTAATTAATAATAAAGAAAATACGTTATGAATAAAGAAGAATTCAAAATTGGTGATTGGGTATACATTAAAGAAGCTTATGTACCCAAAAATATCATTGGTACTGTTCAACAAATAACAAAAATAGAAAATAATGAAATTACTGTAACTAATAGTAAAAGTGTTTTTTCTATAGACTCACAACATATCCATAAATTTATCCGCCACGCCACTCCTCAAGAAATTGAGAAAGTGGAAGGATTCAAATTACCTGAAGTATGGCATCTTGCTGTTACAAAAGAAAATATATCTACATTAGAAGAATGGAGAACTTCTGGTTCAATGTTTAATGGTGGTTATATACTTTCAGGAAATCACCCATCATTACCTTCATATTATAAATATCACATAGGATATAAAGTATCACATGCCCCTTCCAACAGCACAGAGATTACATTTGAACAATTCAAAAAGTATGTATTAAAAGAAACAAACACTACAGTTATGAAAGCATTCCCTATCACCCGTTCTCAATTCCAATCCATTTACGACATTGCTTGTTCAACTTGGAAAAACAAAATTGCATCTATGGTTCAAGAAAAACTAGGTACATTTGGTACCGAATGTGAACTTGATTATGAAACAGTTAAATCAATGTTTGATGCAGCTTCTGTTACACAAAAAGAAACATTGGTAAAAATATTTCCTAATTACAGTAACGAAGAAACTGTGTTAGAAGTATTGGGTTGTAGTTCATTACAAGAAGTATTTAATAAATCAATCATTCAGATAAGAAGTGGAGAATATAAAGATAAGTCATTTTATTTGAGTGGTGAATGGGAATGGGAAATCAAAACTGATAGAAATAGAATCCAATGTTTGATCCCAACCCGCAAATAAGATCTTCTTCAAATAAAAATAAAGCGATACAGGCTTAGGTTTGTATCGCTTTTCTTATTATATTTAAAAATAATAAGTGATATAGGAATTATTATTCAAAATAAAAATTAGGTAAATATGTCAACAAATAGAAATTGTATTCAATGTGGAGACCCCCACGGAGGAGCACGTTTGGAATGGGGTTCGTATCTTCTTATGTGTGATAAATGTTACAAACAACATATTCAGAATTTTATAATAGCTTGTCAACATCAAGTCTATGATGAAGGTCTTTGATTGCCAAATCAATTATATTATATTTATATCAAATAAATGATTAGGTAAAATATTATAAATAAAACAGTTATGGAATTAATATCAATTTTGAATCAAATCAAAGACCCTATTTTCAATGCTCGTACATTAGGGCAAGCACAACAAATAATTGATGAATTTATTGAAACTTATCAATTAAATAATCAAAGAAGTAAAGAAGAATACCATGCTTTAATAGATGTACGCAATATAAAACACTACCATTGCTTTTCAAACATTTTTGTAATTCATTACTTAAATATGAAAAACTTGGTTCACCTGATAAAAGATATTAGAAATGAATAATTTTCAACAAGAAATAAAAGAAGCATTTGAATTATGGTTAATAAATTATAATATGACTTCTTCCGAAAGTGAAAGAATATTACAAGATATAAGTAATTATGCTAAAGAAGTAAATGAAAATGATTACTTAATGACATTAGTAGTTGCTAACTTAAATAAGACTTTTTCATGATAAATTGGTTAACAGAACAAGATCGAAAAGACCGCAAATTAGCATTAATGATTATTAGTATTGTTGGAATATTAGGTATATCCTGTTACTTAATATGGTTTTATTTAGGTCTAGGATTGTATTGATAACTTTGTTATATTTATTGCAAATAAAAAATAGGTTATGAAACAAATAGTAATACAGGACTTCGTTACATTTCTTCATTTAGAAGATAGACCTACCAATGTATTTATTGGTTGTGGTCGGGAATGGAATGTTTATAGATGGAATGAAGAAGCAATCGGTTATTTAGAGGAAAATTGCATTAGTTATAAAGTAATAGAGGCTTAGGTTTGAATAAATAACTATCGTATATTTATATCATAAAAGAAAATGGGTTATGAAAACAATAAATGTATATTATTCAGATTTTTCTTCGATCAATGGATTGAAAGAAGTGATGGAAATTGTTTTATCAAAAGGATATAAATTATTTTCTGTGACCCGGGTCTGTAATAATTTCATGGAAGTGTCATTTGAAAAAGACCACCATAATCCATACTTCCAAGCAGAGCATTTTGTAAAGACAAATTGTGTATTGCTTTAGTTAGGGTCTTTGCTTGCCGCAAAATAAATTGTATATTTATATCATAATAAAAATAAGGTTATTGATAATAAAAAAATTAAAGTTATGAAAACAAGAGATGAATTAATTGCAACAGCAAAAGAAATGAACCTGACATTTGAACGTCCTATCAATCAGGTAAAAAGTGAAGTAATTGAAGCAGCTATTCAGGCAGCACTTGCAGAAACCGAAGCAACAATCGTTGAAGAAGTAAAAGCGGAAGTAGATGAAATGCCCGATGAAGTATTTGTAAATATCGGTGTTATAACTCCTGAAGCAGCGGTAGAAGTAAAAGTGAAGAAGGTAACAATTGCCGATGAAATCCTTGCTTATGCTCAGGCCGGTAAATCAAGAACTGTTATTTATAATGAATTGAAGGAAAAACATGCCAAACTGAACTACCGTTACGTTGTTCAAACATTATTAAAAGCAAAAGCAGCAGGTATTGAATTGAATGTTCCCCGTCAGGAAAGAGTATTTACACCTAAGGAAGAAACGATTGCTGCCTTGGAAGCTAAATTAGCAAAAATGAAAGCTGCACTTAATCCTAATATTGAAGAAGGTACTGAAGAGTAGCCTATCACCCCCAACCAATAAAGGATAAGTAATTAAATGAAGCCCATACTAATTAAGTGTGGGCTTTTGAAGGTCGAAAAATTGTTCGTATATTTATAACATAATAAAAAACAGGAAAAATGAAACTAAGTAAATCAACCAGGCAATTTATAGGTTTAGGCCTAATAGGAATAATGTTTATTACCCTTTTAACAATAGTAATAGTTATGGAATTTAACCTTTTAAAATAAAGGGAAAGGGAAGTTAGGTGGTCGTACGCGGTACGGCCGCCTATACTATGCCCTATATACCCACGCGCGCTGATGTCCATACGGCAGTGGGGGTATGGGAAGGAAGGCTTGTACCAGCCTATGACACGCATACGATCCTCCCACGCCGACTAGTATATACGGATATACCTACCCTAAAAAAAAATTATTAAACATACCCATATTCACCTTTCATTTCCAACTTTACCCTTTTTGACACTTTGTTTTAAATCCTGAATCTCACACGCGGCAATAAAACTTATATCGACAAAATTATATCTGTATATACTAAAATTTTAGATAAATAAGTTCTTCCGTTATTTGAGTTTTGTGGATATAGGATGTATTATTCATATATTATTTGCGTGTTTACTTGTGATAATTTCAATTATTATATAAGAGTCGATACGTTATGTGATTTATGAGAGACTCGCGTTTAAATCGCAAGTATTATAATTACAATAATTATGAATCCCATAAAAGGAAGGCATCCTTCTTTATGTATTTGTTTAGTAGGCATATTACTTAATTATTTTATCAAAATTGTATGAGGATAATATATATAATTGTTGAATATTAATTTCTTTATATGAATCAGAATTATCATTAGGAAATATATAACATTGAATTTGTTTAGTTCTAATATTTTTTACTATTTTAAAACACATATCAGGAATTTCAACATTTTTATTATTTAATTTTTTATTAAAATTATAACCTCCGCATATTATCAATAATGAATCAGTTTGACTTTGTTTGCGTATTTCGGTCTCAAAATGTTTCCATATACCTCTATTTAATTTAGGAAGCTGAGGCAAAGCATTATAGAATCTAAATGTAAGTTCCTCTAATTTTGAATTATATGCAAAGTCTTCGGCATTAGCCATATGACCTATATCATATCCACTCGATTTATAATCTGCTGTAGTGGCTGATTGTATTATTCCTCCAGAATTGAATTCCATCCCATTACGAGAAGATTTACCTCCTCCTTTGTATAATTTATATACTACATATAATGGAGTATGAGTTTGATAACTAAAATAACTTGTATAGATAGAAGTTGAAATTATTTTATCTGTTTTTTGAGATAATAAATTTGTAGAAAATAAGATGAGAAATAAAATAAATAATTTTTGTTTCATAATTATAATAAATGAATATTAATGGATAAATTCGAAAAATCAATGGAAAAATTAGCTATAATAATGGCTAACTGTTTGTCTAGTATGACAATGTTTTTTATTATTACATTATTAGTAATTATTCCTTTATTTTTTAACAGACCTACTAATCTTGTAGGTTGGATACAATATTCTGTTTCTGTTTTTTTTTCAAGGAGCTGCATTGCCTATTCTTGGATATATATCTAAAATTAGTGGTTCTCGTACGGATGCTATATTAACAAAATAGAAGAATTATCCGAAAAAATAGATAAACGTACTGAACATATCGAGATTATCGAAGAGGATATATTGGAAGATATAGAAAAATAAATAATTTTTAATCATATGTTATTCCTATATCAAATAATAATTCTTTATAGAATTTAGGATTGCAATAAAAATTGAATTATTTATCATTTCTACTGTGAAATAATCTCCTACATATTCTCCAGAAAATATTGTGTTGAATTTTGAATATGACTAATTGATATAATATGATTTTCATTTATATAACCTTTTTTATTATATTTCTTAAAATCATCAGCATATAAACCTTTATTAGAATGTTCGAAATAATTAATTTTTATCATAATTTTATTACTATATTTTTAAATTCTATTCTTAATATCCCATATATAATTTTTTCAAATGTTTCGATTGAATAATCTCCATCTGGAAAATCATTTCCTCGTTTCCAAAATTCACCTGGTAATTCTCTTCTATTAGAAAATGAAGCTCCACAATATCCTTTATCATTTTCATCTTTAGGAATTTTAAATGTGATTGATATAATATGTTCAGAAGTAAATAATTTAATTCTAAATAAATTATCTTCAATTTTAATAATATGCATTATGGAATCAATATTTCCATATCTACTAATTTTATACAACCATTTATAGGCTTCAGGGGCTATTTCTTTAAATTCAGAAGATTTAATTAGAGTTCCATTATAATATTCTTCTAGTCTTTTAATATTATCATTCATAATATCTTCGGATGACATAATTTTTGATTCGACAGCATCGTTGGTCGATTTGTTTTTGTTTTCCATTTTTAATTGAATTTTTGATTAATAATTTGAAAATTTTTAATTATTTTGCATTTGATAATTTAACTTATCAGTTAATAAATTTTTAGATGTTTCTAATCCAATTATTATACCATGCCAGTAATTATCTCCATTAACTTCTTCCGGATGTTGCTCAATAATAGTCATAGTTTGTTCATTAAGATTTTTAATTACTTGATGGATAATTTCGTTTTCTAATGTGTTTTGATAATTTTCCATAATTTAAATTGTTTATAATGTTGTAGTGGTTTCGTGTAATTTTAATACGTAGCTGTTTTCTCCTTTGTTTTCATATAACCAGTTTCTTGCTTGTTGTTCGCTTAGGTGGCTGTTTATACTGCGGGATTGATGGTCATATTTGCCTTCTTCTTGATTTTCGCGTATTTTGTTAAATACTGTGTCTTCGTTGTAGTTGTGTTCTATAGCGTATAAATCGTAATTTTTTGCTTCTATTCCTATTAGATTTGATGTGTCTGTTACGTGGAATAATTTAGTGTTATTTACGTGTATTTTATATCCGAAATTTGGAACATCATGTGTTAATTCAATAGGCGTTATTGCACCGAATTTGTATATATACGTTCTGTTGGGTTCGTATATATCTATATTCGTATGAGGAGGCATTTTGGATTGTAAATGTATGGGGCATCCGAATTTAATGGAGGGACGTTCAAATGCTAATTTTTTAATTGTATTATAATTGAAATGATCCCCATGAATATGTGTAAGAAGAACAATTTTGATATCTTTTAAATATGGTTTCAACAGGGCGAAAGGTACGCCACAATCCACAAGTATAGAGTTGTGATATAGGATGGCGTTTCCTTTACTGCCTGTTGATATTATTTGATATGGAACTTTAGACATTAATGTTCTATTTTCTTTATAGTTATATTTTGTAATTTAATAAATTTTTCTAAATTATCAAATTGTGTTTCTGTTCCACTAAAAATATAAGTTCTAGTAAGAATTTTAGGAGTAGAAAAAACAGGAGTATCTACAAACACAACATCATTTTCTACTTCTACTGGATATTCTAGAATATATGGTTCTTGAACAATATATTTTTCAGCCCATTGTTTAAATAATTCTGTTGATGAATTTCCCACTACTTCATAAGAAATGAAATCTTCTCCTTTTTCATAATTAGCAGTGTTTTCATTAAAAGTAAAACCAAGACCTAAAACGATTTGAGTGCGTTTATTTAATTGATCTTGTTTTTCTTGTGCTTCTGCTAATTCAATAGCTGCTTTTCTTTCTTTGACTGTTTTAATTGAGCGAGCAGCGTTTAAAGAAGTTTTATATTCAACTAGAATTTCTGTTTTATAATCTTGTGTGTCAATCAATTCAAGGTCATCAACTACTTTATTTACAAATTCAATGCATTTTTCTTTATATTGTTTATCTGGAGTAGATAAAGTGATAGAAATTTCTGTTTGATCAAATGTTAGAAAATCAATTTTCTTTGTTTCACATAACTCTTTAAAATAATTTTTAATTGTATCTTCTTTTTTCTTACGTAAATCATCTTCTACAAAATCAATTTTATCTTTTAGAGTTTCAACTGCCTTTTCGATTTTCTCTTTGATTTCTTTTTTATACTCTACTTCGAATTCATCGTATTCTTTTAAAATAGCTTTTTTAACTCCTGTACGTTGTGATTCATATTCTTTAAGTTCCTTGTTAAAATCAGCACGTAATTCTTTTAAAGATTTTAAAGTTTCAGTTGTAGCTACTTGACTTTCTAAATTTAATTCTTTAAGACGTTCATCAATTGATTTACCAATTTTTACTAATTCCTGTTTATATTGAATTACAGGTACTTGTTTGAGAGAGATTTCTGTTATCATAAACTTTTATTTATTCTATTATAAAAAAGACTCAACTTCTATACTTTCAATAAGTTCTTGTTTTGTCGAATAGACATTTTTTTCCTGATATGAAATTCGTTTTCGAACACCAGTATTATCGTATTGATTAATGTAGAAATCATAATAAATGGTTCTATCTATGCTTTTATAATCAATATCTATTCCTTCAGGCTTTTCTTTATCTTCAAAAACTTGAATTTCTTCGTTTACCTGAATACCGAAAACACGACATTTCAAAATATGACCTTTGTATTCAATGAAAACTTCGTCACTTAAATTAAATTTTGTTTTAAATTCTGACATATAACTTTATTTTTAAATATTAAATCAAATTTGATATTTATTTGATTTTATTAGTGATATTCATATACTATTTTTGGATATTTACAATTAAATGTTTCTATATGACCGCAATTATTACATTCGTGAGGATATTTTAATGGATCAGAATATAAGACTATTCCAATAGGTCTATAATAACCACCTCCACACTCCATACATTTATTATCTACTTCATGAACAGATATATCTTTTCTAATTTCCATATTATCTATCTAAAGTATGAGTAATTTCAACTTCATAACCAAGATATTCTAAAACTTGTTGAAGAATAGTTTCAATATCCATATTATGATACGGCATTGTTTCTCCATTTACTATAACTTGCATTCCATAAATATCATTTGAAGCACCAGTATAATCATACTCTGCTAATTCAATTTTGAGTTTTTCTTTCTTGCTCTTTTTCATTATTGCGTCAAAATTCTTTTTTATACGTTCACGTTCTTCAGTAGATATGGGATTATTTTCTGCTTCTTCCATCTTCTTCGTAAATCGTTTAGCATCAGGTCCATATAATACTCCAGGTGGATTACGTTTTTCTAATTTTCTATATTTAAAATAACGACATAATTTATTATTAAATAATAAACAATATAATATCCACCATTGTAAACGAAACCATCGACCTAATTTAGTATACCATGGATCGTCTTCCATTTCTTGTATAAGCCACTCAAGAGGATGTTTATTTTTATCAATATTATTTTCTTTCATTTTCCTGTTTTAATTATACACGAAATATAAAAAGGCTTCGTTGAGAAGCCAAATTATAATATAGAAAAACGTATGAAATCATTAAAATCGTCAAAATTTATAGGAATATCATCACTATAATACAAATAGAAATGAATATCTATTATTGGTTGAAAGGTATATTCTATCATAAAATTATTTCATCTGCTTTTTTTAGATACTCTTCTGAAATATTAGCCATATTTTTAGCAATTATAATAGATCTTCTAGTTCTAGCTTTGAAATTTTCCAGAGCTGCTTCTTTAGTTTCATAGGCAAATCTTTTACCTGTTTGAGATTTCAATACAAATTTCAATTTACCTAAGACTTCTATCCAATATCCCTTTTCAGTTTCCTTAATGGTTTCAAATTCAATTAATTCTATTGGAAATAATTCTATCCAACTTTCATCCGAAGTGTCTCTTTGATATCTGTATAATTTCATCGGTTATAATTTATATTATCTTGTAAAGTATTGATTTGTGAATTTATTTGAGAAAAATTACTCGCAACTGTTTTAAATGAGTCTTGAATCGATAAGTCGAGTGTTTTGAAATTTTCAACTAATCCTTTAAAATTCATTTGTAGAGTCTCAATTGTTTGATTAGTTTCTGAAATAGATTTATATGAATCTTCTTTCATTTGTTTATCAAGTTGAGTAATTAGATAATTTATATCAAAAATATTTTTCTTTATTTGATTTTGTTCATTATGAATTTTTAGTAATGACTTATAATTTAAATGATTATAATGAACAGAATGTTTGAATTGGAAAAGAAGATACAAAATAGTTGGAAGGAGAGCCCCCAAAATTAAATAAACTATAACCATAAATTTTTAATTTTATTAATATTACTTGTAATTATTTTGTTTTTTATTTGTTGATGATCAAAATGAATAATTGTTGGATATTCTTCAATATTGTATAAATCAGCAGAAATAGAAAATCTTTCGCAATCAACAAATATTATTTCTCGTTCGGGATATTCTTGAGATAATTTATATAATTGTGGTTTAAGACTGAGACAGTGTTTACATTGATCACTCCCGAAAACAACTAATATATTATTGTTTATTTTAAGATATTTATTTATTAAATCACTTTTTAATTCTACCACCTCTAAATTAAATCTATAAGATTATTTATTTTAAATTCTAATTTATTTCTTTTTTCTTGTAATTTTTCGTAAAGAGTAAAATCAATTTCTATTCCTCTTTCCCTAAACCCATTGATAGTATTCATTTTCGATTCGATAATATTTTTAAATGCTATTAATTCAGAAGAAGATAAGGTGTCTATGTAAGATTTCATATTATATATATATTTATTCAATTATACATATATAATTTATTTATCTTGTATTATTTCATTTTCTAATCCCGTTTCTACTCTACAATCTACACAATAATTATAAACCCATCGATCTCCGCAATATTGTACATCAGATCTACTTCCACATTTTTCACAAGTCAATTCACATTCTTTTTCAGCCCAATCAACAATTTCTTGAACTTCTTTAGTAAAAGAACCATATACTCTAAGTTCAGCATATTTGTCTTTAATATCCATGATGGTAATAGGAATAATTTTATGGAATAAATTATACCAAAACCAACTTTCTACTTGAACGACACTATTATTAGTTGCCCAATAATGGATGACATTTAAAATAAAACGAGGAATATACCATGGTCGAATTTGTTTATCAATTTTAACAAGCATTTCCTCTACAATAGGAACCCAATGTTTTGAGACTCCTGGATAAGTATATCCGAGATATTGATATTTTTTATATGTTTTCATTTAAGTCTTCTTTTAATCGTTCATGAAATGTTTCTTCTCCATCATCTCCTGATAATAACCAATCAATACGCTGGATATAAACATAGGCTTGTTTAATAATATTAATACCTTTCTTGAATTCCTCCATCGTTTCATCAGACCAATTGGAATATAATTTATCTTCAGGGTATTTCTCCAACCAATCGTCATCATATCCTCTGTACCTATCATAGAGTTCTTTAGCAGGCCTTTCCTTCTTATTGTTTTCTACTATTCTTTCAATTTTATCTATTACATCCCATTCTAAACGGGATTGTATGTAATCAAAATGTCCTCCACTCATATTATCAATAATTATTTATTGTTTTCTTAGGTATTTCTCCATTATATTTCTCATTTATATAATCTAAATATAAATAAAGTCGAACATTTTCTTTAATTGCATCTCCCATTACTTCAAACCACACTTCCGTAGAATTAACTAACCAATCAATTGGTTGTTCTTTCCATTCAGGATCAATAATATCTTTTGGAGAAGCAGCAACGAACATTTGTATACGTTTTTTAGCATCTTCAATTGATTTATTATTTTCTTCAATTTTATTCTCTAATTCATATTTACTTGAAAAAGACATATGACTTAAATAAACATTTGTTACAAAATCAGTTCCCCATCCCATAATATTAAAGTTTTATATAATGATTTATTCTTCCACAGTATGGGCATATTATTTCTACTTCTTTACCATATCCAGCAAAAATATATACTTTATCTAAAATATCTTTCTCACAATGATAACACAAAAATTTACCCATAATATTAATCAATTAATTCGTCAAAATCTAACCAATCCTCTGACACACATAATAAAACAAGATATCCCATTATATCAGCAATATCATTTTTACGCAATATGTCCGAATTTTTAACTCGCATTAATTTATCATCTAATCTAACTTTGATTCCTTCTGTAGCGCCATTTTTATTAAAAACCCCAAGAGGAGACAAAGCACTACTACCATAATTTTTATTTTTTACTTGAAGGAGATTATTAAGAGATGTAGTTATTTGTTCTATTTTATCCGAGGTAGGAATTTCTATTTCATTCATTTTATAATAAATTTAGTTATTTAAAATTTTACGTATATTATCAGTTGCGGCATGTATATAATCATTATTTGTTAAAGCATCTATACTATTTAATTTCTTAAATATTTGGTCAACTTCTTCTTTTGTTAAAGTAATATTATTTGGATTTGGAATTGGAATGTAACTCATGTTTTTCCCTTATTTATTAATATTATAATATAAACAAAGAAAATGGAGAAACCAAGTTTCTCCACATCTCTTTGCAAATTATCATATAAATCATCCGCACTTTGAATGACCGCAATTTTTACAATTTAAACATCCTTCCTCAAAAACAAGTGTATTCCCACAAACAGGACATTTTTCTGAAGATTTCTCACCGTCAGCTATATATTTTTTAAGAATACGAGCAATTACTTTAGAAAACATTGTTAAATCACCTTTAGATTTATTTAAAATATCTACAACATATTTAATATTTCCTCTACTACGTAACCATCCTGAAATTAAACGAGTACGATCTTCTTCATTTGGAGTTTCAAAAGTGGTCGATAAATTTTCTACTAAAATTGTTTTTTTATCTTCTGAAAGTAAATCATACCATCCTGTTTTACGTTTCGATAAAATACCTTTTTTGATTATATCCTTTGAATTTAATGAATTATCTAATTTACTATCCGAGTTAAGTTTAAATGCAAATACTTCATATGGATATCCATCTATAATTCCAACCATTACAATAAATTGTTCACCTCTTACTTTAGTAAAATAAATATCACATGGAACATCTTTTGGACGTTTAAATGCTTTAACTGGTTTAAATTTTGTATTATCTTCTTTGTTTTCTTTTCCAGTAAGAAGAACTCCAGCACGTGAACCATCTCTATAAACAGTAATTCCTTTACAACCACTCTTCCAAGCCTCCATATAAACATCAGAAACCATTTGTTCAGTTACGTCAGAAGGCATGTTTACTGTTACAGATATACTATGATCAATCCATTTTTGAATTTTACCCTGCATATGAACTTTTTCAATATAATCAACATCATTTGCTGTTGCTTTATAATATGGAGATTGTTCGTAAATAATTTGAAGTTGTTCTTCAGGAAGAGATGCAAGAAAGTTTTTACATTCTTCTAAATTCATTTTAGTCCATCCATCAACAGGAAATCCTTTAATTGAACTATTGGAATTCCTATAAACTCTAAACCAATCAACGAATTTATGATGAAAAACATTAAATTCTTCCCAAGTATCTCCCATTTCATCTGTGAAAGTAATTTTTGAAGGATCATCTGTTTTTCTTCTTCGTTTATAGAAAGGTAAAAATACTGGTTCGATACCAGAAGTAGTCTGAGTCATCATACTAGTTGTACCTGTAGGTGCAATAGTGAGATTTGAGATATTGCGACGACCATATTTAAGATAATCCGAAACCCATGGATCTATTTCCAATCCAGAATTTGTATTTCCATGTTGTCCTTCTTTAATAATTCTATTAATAAACGGATTTGTTTTTTCTTTTTGAAGATCCCAATCAGGAAACGCACCTCTCTCTTTAGCCATTTCAATAGAAGATCTATAACTTTCAATAGCCATTGTTTTATGAACATTTTCAGAAAAATCAGTTGCTGTTAGAGTTCCATAACGCAATCCCATAGCAGCTAACATATCTCCTTCCCCAGTAACTCCTAAACCAGTACGTCTACCTCGAATTGCTTTATCGCGAATTTTTTGCCAAACATTTAATTCAACTTCTTTAACAGAAATAGGTTCAGGATCCGAATCAATTTTTTCAATTATTTGATCTAATTTTTCAATTTCTAAATCAATAATATCATCCATTAAACGTTGAGCAATTCTAACGTGTTCTTTAAATAAATTAATATTAAAAGAAGCTATATCTGTAAATGGATTTTCAACATATGAGTAGAGATTTAATGAGAGAAGACGGCAAGAATCGTATGGACAAAGTGGTATTTCACCACAATTGTGTGCTAATACACCGTTAATCCAACCATAATGGTTATCTCCTCCTAAAGTAAAATCATATACTTGAATATTTTCTTCTATTAATTCAATTCCTACACAAGTAGCATATTGTAACCCTACTAATCCATTTTTATTATTAAAATGAACAAATTTTCCAAAAAGATCTTTGGCTTCTACATCTTCAATAAATCCCAATTTTTCAGTAGCTTTTGAAGAAACATTATATGTGGGAAATTTATGATCTAAAGTAGATCTCACAGTATATATTTTTCCATCAACATTATCTTTAAAAGATAATAACACAGTTTTAGAAACAACTTTAGTAGGTTGAACTATACAACCAACTAATTTATTATCAGAATTATATGCTAATAAACCTTCAACCCCAACTAATCTATCTAATCTCATCTCACCAACATTGGTTAATAATCTCATATCTCCTGTAAAACAGGGATTAGTTGAAATTGTCTTCCAATCATCTCCATAATAATCAGCAGGAGATTCAGAAATTATTTTATTTATAAATAAAACACCGGGTTCTGCACTTTTCCACGCATTATGGATTATTTTATCCCATAATTGTTTAGCTTTAATTTTCTTAATGTATCCTTCTTTTCCAGGATCATCAGAAGATATTTTAATTAATTTATTATATTCAAGATCTCTAGAATCTGGATAAGAAATATTTGGTTGTAAATTAATGGGAAATGTTTGATAAAAATCACCATCTTCTTCTACGGCTTTCATGAATTCATCTGTAATTTTAACAGATATATTTGCACCTGTTACTTTACCTGCTTTTAATTTAGCGTCAATAAAATCTTCTGCGTCTGGATGGTTAATAGAAAGAGATAACATAAGTGCTCCTCTGCGACCATATTGTGCTACTTCTCTAGTAGAATTAGAATAACGTTCCATAAGTGGAACTATGCCAGCAGAAGATAAAGCAGAATTGCCAACAAGTGCTCCTTTAGGACGAATGTGTGAAATATCATGACCCACCCCACCTCTACGTTTCATTAATTGAACTTGTTCCTCATCTGTTTTCATGATGGAACCATAACTATCAGCTTCATTATTATTTCCAATTACGAAACAATTTGAAAGAGAAGTTAAGAAGTTATCATTACCTATGCCAAAGAGAGGGCTCCCACCTGGAGATATATACTGGAAGTCTTTTAAAGTATTATATATCTCTTGTTCGCTAAGAGGATTAGGATATTTTTGTTCTATTCTTGCTAATTCTTTGGCAAGACGTCTATGCATTTCGTCTGGAGTAGATTCTAAAATATTTCCATTTTTATCTCGAAGTGCGTATTTATCAACCCAAACGCTTGCGGCCATTTCATCTCCATCAAAGTATTCTACTACTTTTTCTATAATATCTTCTTTTTTCATTTATCTTCTTCTTTACATTTTTTGGTGAATTCTGTATCAACAGGGTATTCTTTTAAAAAATCAACTACTTCAAATATTGTATTTGCTGAGTCATTCCTTCCAATCATTTCTAAAACCTGATTTAAGATATGATAGCTTCTAAAACAACTTTCATGAATATTTTCTAAAGTTGTTGGTAACCTTTGTATTTCTTTTAAATTCATTTGTTATATATTTATATAAGTATATCAGACCCCTGTACGTTTATTCCAAAGGACGACATGTTCCCTGTTGCAAAATCTAACACCTTCTCTAATAGCAACTGAAGCAGCCATTTCTTGGGTTAATGTAAGTTTTTCTCTCGTATCTCCTTCAGGCATTAAAATAATTTGTTCGCGTTTAATTAAACCAGGCTTCAAGAAATCTTCTTCAATTTCATTCCAATTCGCTTCTTCTGAAATAACAAATTTAAACCATGAATTATCTAATTCACTTAGTTGTTTAATTACTTCAGGTTTATAACGTACTTTTTTCTTGTTTTCCGAATTCTCGAGTTTAGGTGAGTTATTCCATTGACCGATTAAATTAATAATATTGTCAGAAGGCATTAATGTACACTCATTTTCAATTTCAATAAAAGGAAGAAAATCGAATTTATCAAAAAATTCAATTAAAAAACTTTCAAGTTGTTTCTGTTGACGCAATGGTGAGCCTCCAGTTAAGACTAAATGTACTCCATTTTTTAATTGCTCAATTAAACCACTTTCTTCCATCATCTTAAATAATTCATCAAATGAATATAAATTTCCATATTTCCATACTGACGAACTGTCGCAATTTGATACAATATATCCATCAGCAACATATGAACCAGCTTCAGTAGTCATATTATATACAGTCTGAGTTGTTATATTATTTTCATCGAATTCTAAGTTGATTTTATTCTTTATAGAAGCAGTTGATGTAGATTTATATATTTTTAAATTAGGACGACAAGTTGCAAAGAAATTTATCACATCTATAATCCTCAATACCCACATTCCATTTTTCTTTGTATCAACAATAGTAGAATTGAATCCTAATTCAGAACTAAAGTTATGGATCATATCTATTAATTCATAATTCTTTTGAGAAACTCTTATTTCAGAATGATCCTGATATCCTTCAGCATCAAAAAAACCAGCTAAATATCCTTTTAAATAATCTTTATCATATAATTTGGGATCTTTAATAACTTTATATTCAATAAATTCTTTTAACCTAGTAGCTTGTTCTACTCTAGTCATTTCTATTATATTAAGTTTTTTATCTTCTCTTCTCTGAATTCCGGAATATCCAAAATATTCCAATTTATTTTGAATAATATCAATAACATGTTTTTCATTTAATCCTATTTTAAATCTCAAATAAGAATTATTACCTTGTTTAAAATTAAAGAAACATCCATCCCCATCAATTATTCCTGAAAGCCATCCTTTCCAATATTCATCATTATTTATTATGTTATTTTGATCAATATATTTTACTTCTTTCCCCTTTAAATTCTTTAATTGTTGCCATACAGGTCTATATTTTTTATATAAAAATTTATGATTGAGAGTAACTGGAGTTTTCCCATTAAGAAGAACAGTTTCTGATTCTTTAGAGGATATAGCAGTAACTGTAGTAGTTTCCATTTTATTTTTTAATCTCGGACCTCTCCTATTGAGACTCAATACTCTATCTCCAACCTCTATATCTTTAATATTTTTAGTTGAGAAATCTTCCATTAATATTTGAGTTCCATCTCCAAAGCAGAATACGCAGTTTAAAGTGCAATCTGTAAGGCGAAGAAAAGCAGCCGGGGCTCCTGTCGAAACCCCTTCTCCTTGTATCGTATTCATGAAATATTCAGATACTTTAAGGGAACGATCTTTATCGATTCCCTCAGTTGATTTGACCCTAGTTGGGTCGGCTTGTATTAATTGTTTAGACATATTATAAAGTTATTAAATTTTATTATAATTTATTTGTTCTACTTTTGGATTTACTAAAATTTTATTTATGAAGGTGATTGTATATGGAGGTATATTTTGAAATGTCCAAAACGCATTACCTATATAAAAATTCGGATCTTCAAAAAATTTATGATCTTTTAATTTAGAAAGGTCTATTTCAAGAAGATACATATATTCTACTATTTTTTTATATTCATACTTATTCCACAACTCAATTGCTAAATCAATATTATCGTTTCCTTCATATAATTCATCATAAAGATATATTCGTCCAGGGTGATCAGATATTTTACCTTGTGTTTTAGGAGTCAACCCTAATGTTTTGATTTTTCTATAATTTACATCAGGAGTTAAATGATATACTTTCCCTTGTGGTATATATTCTGGGTCATATTTAGGTTCAAATTTTAATACTAATCCATCTCTATTAAGCCATTCTTCAGGAATATCTTTATATTTTTCAGATTTAAATCCATTGGAAATATTTGCTATGAAATAACCATAAATATTTAATTTTTCTACTAACTTATCTAAGATATCTTTTAATGGAATAAAAATTTTAATAAGTATAATTTCACTGTTTTTATTTTTATTTATTTCTATTTGAATATTATTTCCAAATTCTTTTTTGATAAGTGGAGCTACTTTATAAGAATCAACAGTATATAAAAATTCAGTAATGAGTTGTTCTTCTTGTATTCTTTGATAAGTACCTATAACATAAAAATCATTTGCTTCTTTGAGAAAAGGATATTGTTCCTTTATAAAATTAATACGTGTTCTATATTCTTTATCAAACATATAATCACAAGATTCATCAATCATTTATATAATTTATTTAATTGATCATGAAATTTAAGATAGAAGACAATATATTCAACTGCTATTCCAGTAGCAACATCGTCTGTTTCTTCATTTTTTATTTCTAATGGGGATTCACATTCGATAATCCAATCATCTTTTGATAAGAGTCTCTCTATTTCGTCTGTTATTTTAAGCATATTATTTATGTGTCGGTGTTATAATAGGATTTACAAAAGAAATATGATTAATTAATTTGTTATACATTTCTGGATCTTTCCATTCTTCCTTTATTTGTTGACTAAATATAATATCTTCTAGTTGATAATCCCACATTTTTAAGTCTTCTCTAAAAGACTCTGCATAACCAGTCGCTGTTTCATGTACACGAACAGAACTTAATTGTATATTTCCTTCACCATTATTGAATTGTGTGTTTTGTAATATTTTATCAATAATGAAAAAGAACATTAAAGATATCATTTCAGCAGAAGGTGAGACTGGCATAATGATATAACGTGCATTATTCTTTTTGATAAATTCTTGAAATTCATCTGATTCTTTATTCCACATACTATAAGCATGATCAAATGAATCAATTATATCTTTGACAGTACCTTTTAAAAGACCAAAATCCATTATCATACTTGCCCCATCGAGGCTATCAGATGTTAAGAAGATTTCAAATAAATAAGAATGCCCGTGAATATTTAAACTGCAGCGCTCACTTGTGCAATTTCGAACCACATGGGCATTTTCCGCGCGAAAGCTTTTTTTAATTATCATTTTATTTTATTTTATTTTATTTTATTTTATTTTATTTTAGATCCCAATTTTTCAACCCATCCCATAATTCAACTAAAGTATCATAAAATCCTAATTTAACTCCACCATAAATAAACATTATAAAAGGTGCTAGAATAATTCCTAACCAAAAGAAAGGATTCCACCAATAAGCAGTTAAGATTTTGAATTTAGGAGTTGGTTTATATTTTTTCATACTGAATTATTAATTTATTACCACTTGAAAAATTAGTTCTTCCTTCTGGGAATTCTCCTAATTCTTCTGTTAATATTTTTATGTTAGTTATTTTTCTATTACTCCATAACCCATAATCTGTTTTATCAAGGAGAGAAGTTAATAATTTCTCGGCGGAAGTAGGATCAGGAGATACTATATAGAAATCTCCCAATCCATAAGTACTGACTAAATATAATTTATTTTTCATTATATTCATCATTTAATACTTCTTCATAACCACCATTGTTCAACCACTCGTAATACTCATCTAAGTTTTCTTTAGATGCATTTCCTTCAAGTCCCATCCAAACATAATAGGATTCAAGAGCTTCTTCATCAAAAATTTCTGATGCTCTTTCTAATTCTTCATTGATTTGTTCAATTGTCTTTTCCATAAATTTTATTTTTAATAATTTCCTTTTTGAAAATATATTCCAAACATAATATTTTCCTTTTTAAAAACCAATTCCTTCGTAAAAATTTGTTTTCCTCATTTATTTTTACTATATTTAATATTGTGATAAATAATATAAAAATGATAAATAAACAAAAAATATTTGATTTGCTGGATCTATCATTCAATAGACAAACTAAATCATTACCTGAAGCGCCTCAATATAATATAGATTTTTTGAAAATCAAAATGTTTGTAAAATTGATTGAAGGAAAAGCTGAATTTGGAAATAAGATATCAAAATCAATAGGGTACGAAAATAAAGAATTATGTGATAATATGATTTTTAGTAGGGCCTTTTATTATATCGAAACTTTAAAGACTGAAAATATTATTTTGATTGCTGAATTGAATAATATTAAAAATAGAAAAGAATTTATTTATACTTTAGACCAAGCTATTAAATATTTTGAGAAGTATGAAGAATATGAAAAATGTGCTTTCTTATTTAGAATATTAACAGTTCTTAAAGAAAAACAGTTTACATGAGAATATTTGGCTCCCCGAAATTTCCTACTATCTTTCAAATGTTGAGGGGAAAAGAATTGAGGGAAAGAAGAAATGGGAGAGAGAAGAAATATAGAAGAACACATATATAATAATATGAATATTGAAATATATAGTAATATAGAAGAAGAAATATAATTAATAATTTAAAAAGAAAAGAAAAATGAGAAACAGAGAATCAATTGTAAGAAATTTAGAAATTTTAGAAGGAAGATTATTTGACCTTAAACGAATTGTAAACCGACAAGAACCGATCGAAGAATATCATAAACAACTCGATTCAGCCCTTGAATTATTGGAATCAATAAAGGGTTATGTTGAAGACGAAGATTTATCCGCAACTGAATTAAACCATAGATAATATATTATTTACGCATTTGCTTGCGATAATTTCAATTATCTATTATAAATCAACCAAATACGCGACTTAGTAAAAACAATTTAAAATACGCAATATAGTTATGAACTACACAGCAGAACAATTACAAGAAAACTGGGATAAGTTTCTTTCAAGAATTGAAACATATATTTCAGAACCCAGACGTACTCAACTTTTAGAATTCCATAAAAAATACGAGGAACGATTTATTTTAATGCCTGCTTCAGGGAAGAAAGAATTTCATGGTTGCTATCCAGGAGGTTATATTTCTCATGTTATTTCAGTTATTGATAATTCCCTATTATTGTATAATATTTGGAAACAACAAGGGGCTATTTTAAATTCTGAATCATTAGAAGAATTAATGTTTTCAGCTATTATACATGACTTAGGTAAATTTGGAGATTTTGAAAATGAATCATATATCCCTCAAACAGACCAATGGAGAAAAGATAAATTAGGTGAAACATATATGTTCAATACAGCTCTTCCTTTTGCATCTGTTCCTGATAGAGGATTATTTATCCTTCAGCAAGAAGGAATTAAATATTCTTTTAATGAAATGATTACTATTCAGACACATGATGGTCTATATGATGAAGCGAATAAGAAATATTTACAAGGATTCCTTCCAGAACAAAAACCTCGTACGTGTCTTCCTTATATTCTCCATCAAGCAGATATAATGACTGCAAGGATAGAATTTGAAGAAGAACATCAAGATTTAATAATTCCTAATTCAGTCCCTAAAGAAGAACCAAAACAAAGTTTCAAATTAGAAACTAAAAAGAGTGTAGTTAAACAAAAAGCAATGCAAGAGGTAGTTTCTAAAACTCCAAATAGTAATTTAATGAATTTATTAAACGATTTATAACCATGTGGTATATTATATTATCAGTAATAATTGCTATTTTTTTTTATACTACCATTAATTTACTCAGAAAGGTAGAAAAATTAGAAGACGCAGTAGAAGCAAAAGATTCATTTATAGAAAAAGTCCAAGAATCTATATCAATATCTGAAAAGAAATTAGAAGAAATAGATGGGAAAGGATTTTTTAAAAGTGATGATGAAATTGGTTGGTTTTTTGAAAATATTAAATATATTCAAGAAACATTATCCCAATATAAAAATAATTAAAGAATTATGAGAAGTAAAAGAGATTATTTTACTCAGGAAACTGAAGATGCAATTATAAGATATAATAGTACAAATGATTATATTGAAAGAAGTATTATATATGAAAAATATATTCATTATTCATTTTTCAAACTCACTCAAAATTTAATTCATACCTTTAAATTTTACAATACAGATGTAGATGATTTAGAACATCTTCAACATGAAATAATAATCTATTTACTTTCAAAAATCCATTTATTCCATCAAGGACAGAGTATTCAAGATAGATTAAATAAAATAATTAATAAGAATTTTCTGGAAGAATATACAGGAGATTTTCTTTCCTATGTTCATAATTCACCTAAAATTACTCAGTGCCAAATTAATTCATTCATCGAAAATTTAGATGTTTCTTCTGAATGTATGGAAGAATTAAGGAAATTAACTCCTCCGAAGGCATATTCGTATTTTGGTACAGCTGTTAAAAGATGGTTAATTTTATACGATCGAAAAAACTATTCTAATAAATTAAATTTTGATAATGTAGATGATTTAAATGAAGAAAATTCTGATATTACTTGTTGTGAAGATGAAAATATAGATAATTTTCAACAGACTGAATTGTCTGTTTTTATTAATTCTTATATAGATTTTATTAGTAAAAATATTTATCAATTATTTCCAAAAAACGAAGAAGCACAAATAGCAGACGCAGTATTAGAATTATTTAGGAATAGAGAAAATATTAATTTGGATAATAAAAAAATGATCTACATTTATATAAAAGAAATAGTAAATGAAAAGACTCCTAAAATAACAAAAGTAGTTACGAAATTGCAAAAAATATTTAAAAAGAATTATAGTTTTTACTTAGAAAATGATTATATATCTTTTAAACTTTAAATATGTATAATAAATATATATTTAAGAATAAATGATTACAGACAAAGAAAGACAACGTCTACAAAAACTAGCAGGAATAATTTCTGAAGGGAAACAAGTGGGTAGTTTATATCATTATACAGATATACAACATGCTATTAAGATATTAGAATCTAATACTTTAAAAGCAACTGCAGGAAATGAACCTGAGTTTGGAAAATTTTATTCTAAAAATACTCATAGAGATAAAACTGGAAAAGTTATATCATTTTCAAGGGATAAAATGAAATATAATTTTTCTATATCGGATGAAGCTGAAGTTGTTTTTGTTATAGATGGTGATAAATTATCCAATAAATATTCTTTATCTCCTTTTAGTGATCAAGATGAATATGGAGAAGATGAACAAGAAGAAAGAATTTATAATAGAGATATAACTAATTTAATAAATTATATAGAAAAAATAATCATATATAATACAAAATATATAGATGATTTAGAAGTTAGTGATTTAATTGAAATTATTAGAAGAAAAAATATCCCATATGAAATTCAAGAAGATCCTCAACCTACTGAAGCAACTAAGAAAATTTTAGCACGTAAGAGACAACATGAATTGGATGGAGAAGATATAAATTAATTATTATAATATGGCAAATAATTCACTTGATAATATAGTATTTAAGAAGAAATCATTTTCAAATATTCTTGAAGAAATATATAACAATCAGAAAAATAAAGAAAAAACTATATCGGCTCTTATACAGGATTTAAAACCGATGGTAAAGAATATAACAGATGCTACTTTAATTGTTCCTTTAATTAAAGAATATCTTGAAATAGGAGTAAAAAATGATGAACAATTGGTTAAAATAGCTCAAGTAGTGCAAAAAATATTCAACAATTCTAAAGATGGAGATGGTGATGGTTTCAATATTACAGAGGCTGAAAGGAAACAATTAATGGATGAAATAGAAAAAATAAAAGAAGAAGATAAAAAATAATGCAAAAATATGGATTTGCTGGTTTAAATCAGAGTCTAGACTTAAATAAAAATAATTCAAATTTACTCGAGCAAATTAGTAATTTAGATTCTAAACTAATTCATGTTCGAGTAACTGATATTATTCTGGATAATAATCATCCAAAATTCAATGAATACGGAAAATGGAATAGTATAGGAATTATTGAATTTGAATTACTTGATAAACCATCATCTCCTGATTTTAGAGCAAGAGCTTATCCATTATTTTCATTCATAAAAAACTATCCCTTAATAAATGAAATAGTTTCAATTGTAAAGTCTCCAAACAGAAAATTAAATGAAGTAAGTAATTTTTCTACTTTCTATTATTTACCTCCATTAAACTTATGGAATAATCAACACCACAATGCTTATCCTAATCCATTATCTTCTTCTGATTTTACCTTAAATAGTCCATTAAATGGAGGAACATTTGAAGAAAAAACAAATATACATCCTTTACTTCCTTTTGCTGGAGATATAATTGTAGAAGGAAGATTTGGTAATTCAATTAGATTAGGTAGTACTGCAAAAAATGGATTTAATTCATGGTCCTCTAAAGGAAATAATGGAGATCCTATTTCTATAATACGAAATGGACAACCATTAAATTCATCGGAAGAAGCATGGACTCCCCAAGTAGAAGATATTAATAATGATTTATCATCCATTTGGATGACTTCTACTCAAAAATTACCAATTGAGACATCAAACGAGGATTATTCATCATTTAATACACCCCCTACACTTCCTTCTCAATACGATGGAAATCAAATATTATTAAATTCGGGTAGAATAATTTTTAATTCCAAAAAAGATGGAATTATATTTAGTGGTAAAAAATTTGTAGCTATTAATTCTGGAGGTGAAACTGGAGTAAATTCTAAAGATATTTTTACCTTAAACGCACCTAAAATAAATTTAGGTAGTAAAGATGCTTCTCAACAATTAATTTTAGGGAATAAATTTTTATTTCAAATAGAACAATTAACAACTTCATTAATAAATGTAGTTCAAATTTTAGAAGATACTTTACAATATTTTCCAGGTGGACAAGCATCTCCACATCCAGCAAGTCTGCCTTTAGGTGTGCAAAAAGATGTATTAGAAGATATTCTAAAAGTAATTAAAAGTGATAAATTATTATCAAAAATAAGCAGAACAGTATAAAATGGTACAATTAATTTCTACATATATTTTATCTAATTCATATTATATTAAATTATATAGTATGGGTCCAAAAAAATATGCTGTTTTATATTCTCCTTCTGATGAAGTATTAAATACTGGAGAGCCATCTTTTTCGGCTAGTGAAGATGCATTGATAAATGAACAAATTATAGGATATTGGCCTTCTACTTATTCTTCAATATCTATAAAAGAAATCCAATCTTCTTCTAATTCTACTCCAATTTCAAATATATATTTAAAAAAATATTCAATAGAAGGGAAAGTTATTGATGAAATATCCTTTTCCCCGTTAGAAGGAATAAATATATCTATTTCTACTAAAGGAAACAATAATAAAGAAATATCAACAAAATCTGACAAAAAAGGATATTATAAACTAGATATCATATTAGAAACAAATTCAGATACTCAATTATCGAATGAAACTCCATCTATATATTTTTCAGATTCCACTTTAAAATATAGTGATAATTCAATTATACCTTTTACCCAAGATAATCAATTACTAAAAAATCCCCAACCTGTCAAATTAAAAACCAAATCAACTGATTTGGATGAAAAGAAAGTACAATATAAACAATTAGATTCCAAGTTATTAAAACAAGCTACTAATACTTTATCAAAATCACCAGAAGAAGCTTTAGTAAATTTTATAAAATCACAAATAAAAGTTTTATTAAATTCTTTATTACCAGCTATTTTAACTATATTGGCTGCTTTTGGAATTGATAAGTTAAATGGGTTATTAAATGGAAATAAAGGAATTTGCCCAAAACAATCTAAAATAGATGAATTAATAAAATTACGCAATCAAATTGTAGAACAACTTAATTCAATTTCTAAAAGTATAGATATTTTAATTCAAGCAGTAGGAATTGCTCAGGGTTTAATTGCTGTATTAAAAGTGATTTTTAATATAATTTTAGCTATTCCTATTCCAGTAGCAGTTCCTCCAGGAATTGGTTTACCTCAATCAATTATACAAAAAGGAGCTGATGTAGTACAAACATTAAAAAAATTAGCTGATCAATTTTTAAATATAAGTACTACTGTATTAATGGCTCTTTTAATATTTAAATCTATAATAGCTATTTTACTTAACTTATTAAATGTTTTAGATTCATTATTATTAAGTTGTTATCCACAAGCTTCTTTATTATCATTAGACAGTAATCTTCTTCTTATCCAACAAGAAATAAACGATGCTAATAATACAAATGAACAAGTATTAACAAGACGTTTAAACGGGTTTACTTTAGAAATTCAAATATTAAATACAAATGCGGTTGGAAATCTTAAAAGAAAACAAGCAGTAGCTAAAAATTCTCAAGGAGTTATATTATTAACAGGTGAACCATCATTTAGTGCGAGTGAACAAATATTATTGGATGAATTATATTTTTATATTCAAAGCAACAACTTAAAAGCATATTAAAATCATATTTATAATAAACAATATAAAAGTCTTATGAATAAGCAAGAACTTAAACAATTAATGAAAGAAGCTGCTAAAGAAGTATTCCAAGAAGAACTTAAAGAAATACTTTTGGAGGCAATACGATCTCCTAAACCTATTATAACAGAAAATCAACAATGGGAAGGAACGAGATATCAACGAAACCCTAATAATTCAGGGAACCCTGTTCTTCAAAGAACAACTACAAATTCTATGACTCCAGAACTAAAAGAAGATCTTAGAAATAAATATATGAGTGTATTAAATGAAACAGCAACTCAATTTACAACAAGTGATATAGAAGTTCCATTTACCCCCCATCCTTCTACAGATGTAATTAATGGGGAATTACCTGCTGGAGAAGTTTCTATGAATCAAATAATGAATTTAATGGGTAAAAAATAATGGCTTTTAATCCTATTCAAATATTCCCAAATGATACTAAAGCAAGAGTTGCTATAGGTATTGATTTACCTCTTAATGGATCTGCTGTTTTTAAATCAAATTATCAAACAAAAGATTCTATTAAAAGTAGTTTAATAAATTATTTATTAACAAATAGAGGAGAGAGAATAGGAAATCCGGATTTTGGAGCAAATTTAAGAGAATATTTATTTTCTCAAATGGTAGGAGATAATTTAGATTTTATAAAATCTGATATTCAAGCAAAAATAAATAAATATTTTACAAATGTATTGATAAATTCAATAGAAATTACTCAATTAAATAATAATAGTAATTCAATTTATAATGTTTCGATTTCATATAAGATTTTAAATACCAATATAAGTGATAATATTAATATAGGATTTTCATGAATAAAGAAATAAAATATTTAAATAAAGACTTCGATTCATTTAAATCGGATTTAATAAATTTCTCAAAAACATATTTCCCAAATACCTACAATGATTTTAATGATACTGCTGTGGGTACTATGTTTATGGAATTATCATCATATATTGGTGATGTTATGTCTTTCTATTTAGATAATCAAATTCAAGAGAATTTTCTACAATATGCTAGACAAACTGATAATTTATATGGAATGGCTTATATGTTTGGATATAAACCTAAAACAACAGGTTTAGCAAACGTAAATATAGATTTTTATCAGTTACTTCCTTCAAAAGTCGTTAGTGGACAAACAGTTCCTGATTATGATTATGCTTTAAAAATTGATTCAAATACTTCAATTGGTTCAAAATCTAATCCAAACATAAATTTTTTAATAGAAGATCCAGTTGACTTTACGGTATCAAGTTCTTTAGACCCTACTACGATAAACATATATCAAATAAGTAATAACGAACCTGAATATTTTTTATTAAAAAAGAATCGTAAAGCTATTTCTGGAACTATTAATTCTACTAATTTTTCATTTGGAAATCCGACTGAATTCCCTACAGTAACTATTTCAGGAAGTAATATAGCAGAAATTTTAGATATTATTGATTCAGATGGAAATAAATGGTATGAAGTCGATTATTTGGCTCAAGAAATGATTTATGATAATATTAAAAATATTAATACAAATGATCCAAATAATTATCAAAATAATGATGCTTCGTATATTTTAAAAACTAAACAAGTACAAAGAAGATTTGTTACCAGATTTTTAAATGATTCTACATTACAAATACAATTTGGTTCAGGTAAACCATCTGATACTGATGAAAATATAATTCCCAATACGACAAATGTTGGTTTGGGTTTACCTTTTGAAAAAAACAAACTTACAACAGCATATTCACCTTTAAATTTTATATTTACAAATACTTACGGTATTGCTCCATCTAATACAACTCTAACAGTACGATATATAACAGGTGGAGGAATTATTTCAAATGTCCCCTCTAATGATTTGACAATATTAAATACAAATAATACAAAATTTCTAAAAAACAATTTATCTCCTACTCTAGCACAATATATATTTAATTCATTAGCTTCAAACAATGAATTTTCGGCTAATGGAGGTCAAGATGGAGACACAATAGAGGAAATTAGACAAAATTCTATATCAAATTTCTCAACCCAATTAAGAAGTATTACTCCTGATGATTATTTGATTAGAACATTAAGTCTTCCTTCTAAATATGGTAATATATCAAAGGCTTATATAAAGAAATCCTCTGCTTCTAATAAAGAAACTAATTTAGATTTATATATTTTAACCTCAGATATTAATGGAAATTTAGCCTTATCTTCATCAACTATTAAAGAAAATATAAAAACATATTTAAATGTTGGAAAGAGTATAGGAGATTCTATAAGTATCAAAGATGCTTTTATTATTAATATAGGATGTGAATTTGAAATTATATCATTGCCTAATTATAATAATAATGAAATATTAATTAAATGTATAAATTCATTACAAGAATATTTCAAGATCGATAAATGGCAAATTAATCAACCTATTATTTTAAGTGACATATATGTTTTATTAAGCAAAATAGAAGGTGTTCAAACTGTTAAAAATATAAAAATAATAAATAAAGTAGGAACAACTCAGGGATATTCTAAATGGGCTTATGATATTGAAGGAGGGACATCAAATAATGTAATTTATCCATCAATTGATCCTTCTATTTTTGAATTAAAATATCCATTATCTGATATTAAAGGTCAAGTTTCTCAATTTTAATTAAATTAATCATGGCTGTATATAAACTATTCCCAATACAAGATAATACAATATATTCTGCATATCCTACTATGAATGCAGGATTAGACCCTATATTAGAAATTAATAATCTTTTAAATTATGGGAGTAATCCCCAAATAGCTAGAAGTTTAATTAAATTTGATCAAGAAGAAATAGATAATGTAATAAATAATATAGTTTCTGGTTCATCATTTGATGCTTTTCTTAAACTATATACTTCAAAAATAGAGGGGATTACTGAAGGAATAAATTTAGATATATTCCCAATATCGGGATCTTGGGTAAATGGAAATGGACAATTTATGGATAACCCTTTAAATCCTAACGGGTCATCGTGGGTATATCAAGATTATGAAAATAACATATTATGGAATGTGGGTACAACTCAAAGCTATGTCTCAAGTTCATTTCCTCTAAATAATCCGGGAGGAGCTACGTGGTTTAGTAGTACTGATAATATAAATAATCCTAACATCAGCGTTTCTCAGTCATTTGATTCTAGAACATATTTTGACTTAAATGTTAATGTTTCTGATATTGTAAAGACATGGTATTCTTCATCTAATAATTTAAATGGATCTTATATAAATATTACTAATGAAGGATTTATTATTAAATTAGATGGTACTATGGAATTTAATACATCATCTTCTTTTCAGCCATTGTTTAATTATTTTTCAGTAGATACTAACACTATTTATCCTCCTTGTTTAGAAATAAGATGGGATGATTCCGTATATAATACAGGGAGTTTAAAATTGATATCATCTCCTGATATTTTCATAGGGTTAAGTAATAATCCTGGTATTTTTTATCAAGATAGTATAAACCAATTTGAAATAAATGTTAGACCTGATTTCCCAAATAGAATATATCAAACTTCTTCATTATATACCAATAATCAGGCTTTACCTCTACAATCATATTATGCTGTAAAAGATCTAGATACAGAAGAATACGTTGTAAATTTTGATGATAATTACACTAAAATAAGTTGTAATAATAATACTAATTATTTTAATTTATATATGAATGGATTAGAACCTGAAAGAAATTATAAGATATTAATTAAAACTATTATTAATGGAAGTTGTATAATAAAAGATAATAATTACTATTTTAAAATAGTTAGATAATGGAAGAAATAGTAGATTTGAATAAAAAAGTTTTCAACAAACAAATATATTTAAATTCAATAGACACTAACTTTAAAGAATTAGGTGTAACATCTATTGTTGATGATTTAAGTTCAATTATATCTGTTGATGATTTTTTTAGTAATTATAATCAAATTTTTTATTATATTCCTAAAACAGGATCTATAAATTCTCATGAATATTTAGTAAAAACAAGTGGGGATTATATAAATTTTAACCAAGTAAATGAACAAATTTTGGCTCTCCAACAAGAAATATCTTATTTAAGATCCGAAAATTTAAGCCAAAGTATTCAAATTCTTGAACTTCAGACAGGACAATCTTTTAATATTACTGGATCTTATATCTAATGGGAAATAAAACTAAAATACAACAAGTTAATTTTATAGATTTTCAATTTCAACAATATATTGAAAATGATAACAATATAATACCTTCTTTTTATATTGATACTATATTTGATAAAGCATCAGATTATATTACATTAAACATATATGATGAAAATAAAATTAAAATATCTAATTATATAGAATATGATCCCAATCATTATTCAATTATAAATGGGAATATAATTTTGACACCTGAAGAAGATCTTACTCAATTAGATTTAGTTAATGGATCTTTTTATATAGAATATAATTTTTTGAGAAAACGTTTATCTTCTGATTATAATAATTTATATTACATAAGTGAAATCAGTTCAGATAGAACCGAAATAAGATTATCTTCTAATCAAATTTCATCATCTTATATAATTAATTCGGTTTCTGAATTTATTAATGTAAGAAATAATTCTCAATATTTTATAGATTTTTATTTAAATTTTGGTGATAACAATTTACTTATCGCTAATAATATTAAAATAGATGAATTATCAAGCACGCCTTCAGTAATAATTAAATTATATGAACCCCTCCCTCTAAATTATAATTTAAAAGATACTTTATGGGTGGTAGAACCAATATCAGATCCACAGACTTATTTGGTTTCCTTTCCTGATGATATAAAAGAAACAATTGATTATGAATATATAAAAGGTCCTAACTTTTATATAAATATAAATTCTCAAATTGGATCATCGGATAATAGTTTTTCATTCAATGATTTAATAAATAGTAATGTATCTACTTCTCAACAACAAATAAATAATATATTAAATAAAAAAGGGATAGATATTAATATTAATTACGAAAATTTTTCTAATTTTACTCATTTTTCATCAGTTAAATCTAGATTAGAAAATTTTTATTATAAAGCATCATTAATTGAAAATTATCAGGGTGAAATAGATAATTTTTTAGGAAATATAACAGGTAGTACTATATCATCTTTTAGTTATAACACAAGTTATAATATTTTAACTAGTAGTATTAATTCAATAATTAATAATTTTGATGGGTATGAATATTTTCTATATTTTAACAGTGGTTCTTCATATTCTTGGCCTAAAAAAAACTCACAACCCCCATATCAATTATATGAAACAGGAAGTTATCAAGTAATTAATTGGATAGAAAATTTATATAATTTAACTTCTGAATATGATGAAAACAACCAAGATTGGTTATTTTGGACTATCCCCGAATATTTAAGAAATGATTCCGAAAATGATAATTATATTATCTTTTTAAATATGATAGGCCAATATTTTGATAATATTTGGATATATATAAATAATATTACAAATAAATTTAATGCTGATAATAGACTACAATATGGAATTTCAAAAAATCTAGTAGCAGATACTTTAAAAGATTTTGGAATAAAACTATATTCAAATAATTTTAATATAAATGACTTATATACTTCTTTTCTAGGAATAACCCCCTCAGGGAGTATATTTCTTTTTCCTAACATATCAGAAGTTTTACCTGCTCCTTCTGGATATGAATATATTGATGCAAAAATTTCTTCTTCTAATGAGAATATAATTCCATTAAATGATTTAAATAAAAGTATATATAAAAGAATATATCATAATTTGCCTTATTTATTTAAAACTAAAGGAACAACGAATGGGTTAAAAGCTTTGATAAATATATATGGTATTCCTGATACTATTTTAAACATAACTGAATTTGGAGGAAAGGACAAAAATAATTCTAATGATTGGGACTATTCACAAGATGTATTTAATTATGCTTTTGATACACAAAACGGAACTCAATATTTAAATACAAAATTTATTTCCAATGAAAATTTTGGGTGGTCTCCTGCTAATACAATACAATTTAGATTTAAATCAAATAGAATTCCTGTTCAAAATTTTTCTCAATCATTATTTACTTTAACAAGTGGTTCTTCTGTAATTAGTTCTATTGTATTAGAATATAATAATCTAAATTCAATAAGTGGTTCTTATTCTGGTTCAATTTCTGATATATATAACCAATGGGGATTAATTAAATATATACCTGATTCTAGCATTCCAAACATAAGTGCTAGTGTTTATTTACCAATATTTAATGAAGATTGGTGGAATATACAAGCGACTTTCAATAGTTCACTAACAGCTAGCATTAGTGTTGCTAATAAGATAGATGGAAAATTAGGTTTCAATGAATATAACTCAATTTCTGGGTCTTTTTCTAATTATTTTTCATCTTCCATAGATTTTTCTTATTTATCGTTTTCTTCTAGTTATTCAATCGGAGGAAAAGTATATACTCCTTTTGAAGGACAATTTCAAGAATTAAGGTATTATAATACTATAATAAATACAAGTTCATTTTATGATTTTGTCCTAAATCCATATTCGGTAAAAGGAAATAGTGATAATAGTACGCCAGAAGAATTATACTTTAGAGCCCCACTAGGAAGCACTTTATGTATAAATAGTAGAACATCCATTCATCCTAAAATTTCAGGTTCATGGAATCTAACTTCATCTTTTGAAAGTGGATCTAGTAATTTTACTTTAAGTAGTGGTTCATTTGTTGAAAATAGAGAAACAATATATTTTGATCAACCTATTGCTGGTATAAAAAATGCTATAAATGATAAAATAAATATAGAAGACATGGTAATTCCAGAAGGAAATACTTTATCACCATTTCTTTCTATTCAACAACAATCATTTGCAAGTTCGAGTTATACACCTGATATTAATTATGTTGAGGTAGCTTTCTCTCCTCAAAACCAAATTAATAATGATATAATGTCTCAATTGGGGTATATAAATTTAGGTGATTATATAGGAGATCCAAGAGATATAAACAATGGTGAATATACTTATTCTGGTTTAGATAAATTAAGAAATGAATATTTTGAAAAATATATTCATAACTATAATTTAAATGATTTTATTCGTTTAATTAAATATTTTGACAATTCATTATTTAAAATGTTGAAAGATTTTATTCCTGCTAAATCCGATTTAGCAACAGGAATAGTACTTAAGCAACATTTATTGGAGAGAAATAAACAAAAACCTGTTCAGGTTTCTTATGATGATGAATTGTATACTTCTTCTATTAAAAATTTACCAAATAATTATGAAGAAGAGTCACTTATATATTCTATTGAAGGAGGAAGTGGGGGATCATTTACTAATATAAACGTAAATTACCAACAGTGGAGTCAAAGTCTACATTTCCCATATAATCCGACTTCAAGTGTAAATAATGCTATTAGAATCGCAGATAATCGTGAATTTTATAATGGTGAATTACCTGGATCCTCTACTTATACTCAATTAAAAGAACATTGTCAACAATATAAAACAAGTTCTATTGGATTTGAACATGATTTTGATTGTCAACCTAATTTAAATAATATCGAAACCTTAAGACCGAATTCATTTACACAAGAAGCAGATTACTCTGTAGGAACTAATATACCAGTAAATTTTGATCAAATTATAACCGATACAGCTACTAGAGGAACAGTCCCTGAATCCAATTATACTCTTAAAAGGCATAAAAATCCAAGATATGACGGGAGTAAAGTATCATCGGATGGAGTAAATTTATCGACGGGATTAACGGGTTCCTATGATAATTATCCTCCTGTGGAATCTAAAAAAGTATATTTTGCATATATAAATAATATAGTTGATCCTTATCCTTTAATTAATAATAAAACATATTTTAAAGTCAAATATCTAATTGATGATCAGACTAATATTAATAGTCCTCTATTAGATAAATCTACGTACTTTAATTTAATAGATACATTTAATAACATAGAAGAAATAAAGTCATCTTTAAATATCCCTAAACAAGAGTCTCAATTTATTATTTTAAATAATTATCAATCGATATATAAAACGGCTCAAATAGCTGTTCCTATTCTTTATTCTCAAACTTCAAGTAATGGATATGCAAATGAAATAACACTATTTAAATCTAATCAGGGAATCATTAGTTCCCAGAATAATAACGAAATTATATATGAACCCATAAATAATATTATATTACCTAATACTCAAAGTTTTAATATCTCTCCGGTACCTATAACATCAAGCATATACATGGAAAGCAGTAAAGGAACAGGATCTGTAATTATTGGTGGACAATTTAGTGGGATGGTAAGTGCATCTAATCTTTCATCTGATTATAATATATCTTGGGATATAATTATTCCCATTAATCTATATTCTCCTAGTTCTTCTTTAACAAACAACCTTATAACTTTTAATGGTTTAAATACTAAATTAATTGATTTAAAATCTACTTATGTTGTATCTTCGTCTCTCTCCATTAGTTATACAGCAAATGATTCCTTAAATGGTTACACCGGAGGGATAGCTCATATATATGCTGGTTATTCATCAACTACTGTAGGATTCGGAGGTAATGTTTCATTCTTCTCAATTTCAAATATTAGTCCATCATCAGATAGTACATTTATTTATTCAACCCCAACTCCTGTTTAACAATATGTCAGAAATAAAAATAATAGTTGAAAAAACAATAAATCCTTTAGGAACGTGGGAAACAGCATCTTGTAGTTTTAGCAATTCATATGTAACTTATTTCAATAATAATGGATTTTCATACACTTCATCTCTTCTTTCAGCATTTACCGGAAGTACAGAATTGGGGGGAGTTCTTACTATCCCCATAAGTATAAATGATTTACAATCAACCGGATCTAATATTGCATTATCATGGAATATTAACCCCATTATTATAGAACCAATAAATAGTGCATATTGGTATAGATTATCAATTTCTGGAAGTAGTCCTACTATTTCATCTTCTTTTAACCCCTCTGTGTTATCTAATATAAATCTTTGGGATATTAAAATAAATGATCCTATTTTAAATTCAAATGCTTTAATTACTCCCACTAATGGAAATTATTGGAATTTTTATTCTGACATAAATGGGATTCAGTATAATAAAATAATATTAGAATCAATCTCAGGAAATATTTTTTATAATAAAAATTATATTCAAAATCAAATCCCATATATTTCGGGGAGTAATTCTCATTTTAAAGGGGGTTTTGAACCTTCTGATATTCAGTTTCCTAATATTATTGATCAGTGGAATATTGAAATAGGAGATGAAATACGTTTCGAAAACGATGAATCTGAGTGTTATAATGTATTAGATATAAAAACTTATAATTATAATTTATTATTGATATTAGATAGAGATATTAAAGCAACAACCAATCTTAATTTTTTTATAATACGTAGGTATAAAGAATCTCCTGATAATGTAATAATTAATCAAAGTTTCCCATATACTAATCCCCTCATATCATCTTCGCTAGCTCCAACAACTAGTGGATTTATCTTTCCTAAATATCCTATAGATTCAATAGCTACTGGTTCTAATAAGATAATTCGTGATTTAATTGATAAAAAAATAATAGAATAACATATTTATAATAAACAAAATTAATTTTAAAATAATAAATTATATATTAGAAGGTTTATTAAAATAAACAAGAAATAAGTTAACATTTAAATACGTATAACAATGGGATATCTCTCAAATACATTAGTTTCTGTCGAAGCGATTCTTACTAAAGCTGGAAGAGTGGCACTTGCACAAGGTAATTTTCAAATTACCCAATTTGCTCTTTCAGATGATGAAATAGATTATACATTATATAATCCTACTCATCCTTCTGGATCAGCTTATTATGGAGAGGCAATAGAAAATATGCCTCTTTTGGAAGCTTTTCCTGATGAAAACCAAATAATGAAATATAAACTAGTTACTTTGCCTAGAGGAACAGCTAAAATGCCTGTTTTAAGTATAGGATATCAAGCTATTATTCTTAAACAAGGAGATTCATTATCTATTACTCCATCTACTTTAAATTATTTAGGAAATACTACTACATATGAAACAAGTGGGTATATAGCAACTATTGCTGATGCAAGAACAATGTCTTCTTTTGAAGGAATAGGAAAAACAACAACTCCTCAAACATCGAATGTTTCTTTAGGTACAAATCTTTCTAAAACAGTAGTTGGAACTCAAATTAATTTAAGAGCAACTACTGTAAATACATTATATGGTTCAAATTCTCAACTACAAACTACTCTCACGGTAGTAGGAATAGATAGTGGAGCTAGAATAGTAATCCCCGTAACAATTAATAAAATAACAATATAATATGAGCTTTAAAAGATTTGATTCCGAAGATTTTATAACAAGTGCTGATTCAATAGTATCTCCTATTTGGTCTGGAAATACAGGGACTCTAAATTCATTTTATACTTCATCTACTCAAATAAGCGGATCTTCAGGTGCATATTATTTAGATATATATAATCAAAACCCATCATCTTCAACAGCAGAAGTTCAATTTAGTATAGCATATGCTAATAAAAATGGAGGTGGAGCCGTTCCATATAATTCTAATATAACGGGTAGTACTCCTACTTCTACTTTATATGGACAAATACGTACATTATTATTAGAAGACGAAAATTCTCAATTTGATTTCGGAGGAATAACTAGTGATGATTTTTATATTATTAATATAAATCGTGCTCGATATAAAGAAAAATTATTCCCTGGAACTTGGGTTCTTAATTTAGGAAATTCTGGAAGTAATATCCAATTAACTGATGATTCTAATAATACTCTTCTTCCTAAATATTATGGAACACAGAGAGTTTACCAAATAGTAAACGGGATTAATGGATCAGGAAGTTATTCATCTACTTCAGGATCATATGGATTATTTTTCCCAGATACATCATTATTTTTATTAAACCCTAAAGCTTTAAATTCTAGTACAATAGGATTAACTATGCCTGTAACTTCTAGTAGTGCAGTTTATAATCAATTAATTTTATTTAATGCTCTTACTAATATTTCTGCATCTAATTTTACTCTTCAATCGGAAGAAACCATAACATCTAATTATATATTTGTTAGGGCAAGAAACAGTGAGTTTAATTATACAGAAAACCCTAGTTTCATTTCGGGTTCAACTGGCGAAGTAATCTATGATAATTTTATATATAATCCCCAAACATATCCCACAACAGTAGGATTATATAATGATTCAAATGTATTATTAGCTGTTGCTAAATTATCCAAACCATTGTTAAAAGATAATGTCAAAGAACTTTTACTTCGTCTTCGTTTAGATTTTTGATAGAGCGTTAATAATTAACGAGCTAACTAAATTATGAGTGTATATAAACCACTAAACTCCCAAGATATTATTGTATCTCCATTTGAAGTAAATAAAGCATTTACATTCACAGGTGGAGATACACTTCTATCCGAAAGTATAACAAGATATTTAGGTATAAATAATGGAAAAGACCCTTATTATAATTCAATAAAACAACTATATTACTCAAATTATATTTCAGGAAGTAATGGTAATTTATCTAATGCTAATATAGCTTTAACGGGAAGTGATAATATATTATATGGGCCGGTTTATAATACATTATATCAAAATTATTTATCAACAGATTTACCTCCATATAGATATTTCCCTATAGGATCTGAAGAAAGTATAGGGATAATATCTATCCCTCAATCATTATATGGAGATTTTGTACAACCTCAATCATTAATAATATTGGTTGAAAACATCAGTTACGTTGACGATGGAGAAGGAAGATTATTTAAAATTCCACCCTTATATCAGTTTGGGTATGGATATGGAATATACGGAGAATCTTTATACAGTGATTATACTCCAACGTATTGCGGAAATATAATCTATGAACATGGAATAATTATATTAACAAATGATACTATTTTAAATAAACAAAATTTTATATCTTCTTCGACTATACAATTATCATTTTCCAGTTCATATTCTTTATATGAAACCCAATATAAATGCACATTTAGTGAAAATGAATTTAATTATACTTTAAATCCTTCTATTCTTTCAGAAAGTAATGGAACTATCTATAATCAATTTACAAGTTCATATTTTTCGCCTTATATAACAACAATAGGTTTATATAATGAATCACGAGAATTAATGATGATAGGGAAATTTTCACAACCTATTCCAACTTCTCGAACAACAGATATGACAATATTATTAAACATAGATAAAATATAATATATTTATAATAAAATAAAAATTAATTAAATATTTAAATAACATTACATAAAAATGAGTGGTAAAATATTAAACCAATATACTTCGGAAATAATAAATGGAGGGGTCATTAAACCAGAACATATAATTCAATTTGAAAATGCCTTTTCTGGAATTGAAGAATATAATGTAAATATTTCAGGATCATTATTTTTGAATGGAAACCCAGTTATATTCTCTAATTTGAGTGGAAGTAATTATATAATAGTTTATGGAAATAGTGATCCTACAACTAATTCTATAGAATTACAGACGAAATATAATATTCTTAAATCTTTACCTATTAATTCTAATAATAGAGCTACTATTATAATTTCTCCAGGTATATATACTTTTGGAGTAAATAAATTTAATCCTAATACTGATTATATAGATATAGTATCTATTACAGGAATCCCGGATGTAATATTAGATGGAATAAATATTACTGCAAATGATATATACATTAAAGGAATTAATTGTGGAACTAATTCATTTACGTTAGTACCTTATAATTCGAATTTATTAAAATTAGAAAATTGTGTGGGGGGGGATCATTCTTTAGGAAATGTCTTTTCAGGAACAGCAATTAATTGTAATATGGGTAATTTTTCTTTTGGAGCTGCTAATTTTTTAGGCTCAGCAACGAATTGTTCAGCAGGAAGTAGTTCTTTTGGGGGAAATTCTTTTACAGGGATAGCAGTTAAATGTTCAGGAAGTGTTTATTCTTTTGGATATGATATCATTTCAGGGACAGTGATAGATTGTGTCGGTGGAAATTATTCTTTCGGTGGTGTAGGTCCTTTTAATGGTTTATCAAATGGTTGTTCTTCAGGAGATCATTCTTTTGGTGGAAATAGTAGTTTTTCTGGATCTGCCCTAAATTGTATTGGGGGGGATCATTCTTTTGGTGGGTTTGGTAGTTTTTATGGAACAGCAAGTTATTGTGTTGGAGGAAGTGGTTCTTTTGGGCTAAATTATTTTGGAGGAACTGCAATTAATTGTGAAGGAGGAGATTATTCTTTTGGTGGAAATAGTAGTTTTGGGGGGGAAACAATAAGCTGTAAAGGAGGAGATTATTCTTTTGGTGGAGCTGGTCCATTTTCAGGAAATGCAATAAAATGCATTGGAGGAAATAAATCTTTTGGTGGCAATAATGCTTTTTCAGGAAAAGCTATAAATTGTATTGGAGGGAGTAGTTCTTTTGGTTTAAGTTATTTCACAGGAATAGCTATTAATTGTATTGGAGACGATATTTCTTTTAGTAGCAATGGTTATTTTGGAGGAACTGCAATTAATTGTGAAGGAGGAAATTATTCTTTTGGTGGAAATAGTATTTTTGGGGGGGAAACAATAAGCTGTAAAGGAGGAGATTATTCTTTTGGGGGTGATTTTTATGGAACAGCAAGTTATTGTAAAGGAGGAAATTATTCTTTTGGTGGAAATAGTATTTTTTCTGGATCTGCCCTAAATTGTATTGGGGGAGATTATTCTTTTGGTGGGGGGGTTGGTCCCTTCGTAGGAATAACCATAAATTGTGTTGGAGGAAGCGGTTCTTTCGGTGGTAGTGGTGCTTGTTCAGGAACCGTGAGTTATTGTGTGGGAGGAAATAATTCTATGGGAAATCCTTTTACAGGAACCGCAAGTTATTGTATAATGGGAAGTGGATCTTTCGGTGGTTCTGGTTCTATGACATCTGGTTTATTATATTATAATAAATTAATATATGGAAGTTTTCCAACTCCTTATTCTGGGGGAAGAGAAATATTATGCATAGATGGAAATAATAATATTATAACAATATAAATGGTAAAATAATAAATAAATGAAGCAATTACAAAGCACAACAGAAAATTCTTGGGTAGAATTAAACAATATTATATTAACAGATGAACAAATGTCTATTTTATATGATATGTCTGATTCAAATAAAGATAAAAGAAATTCTCTACAGGATCAAATAAAATCTATGAGAGAAACAACAGCATTGTTAGATGACATATCAGCTGCTCAAGCTATATATAACAAAAATAAACCCACTATAAAAAATTCTGATGTATATGAATTAATATCTGTTGATGTTTTTATGGATGGAACTTCAGAAACAGGGATAATAAATTGCAGAATTAATAAAGAACACATTCAGATTAGATTTTAAATTTATGGAAAATATGAACGACAATTTTGATTTAAAAGCATACTTGGGTAGTAAACGTTTACTTACTGAGAATTTCAAACAAGAAGAAGGCCAATCTTCAAACATAATTCGTCAATTAAAACCTGGACAAGAATATACATGGTTTATGGGAATGACTCCTATGAAATGTACTTATATAGGAAAAGATGAAAGAAGTCCAACCTACATATTCAAATTAGGTAATTCAACTCATAAATTATCTATTAGAGATGTAAAAGATTTTATTGAACCATTAAGTACATATGAAGAATATGCTGCTGAAAACGGAGAAGATTTAGAAGAATCTTTATATAAAGGAAAACATAGTATAAAAAAACGCCTTCGTAATTCTATCAAAAATATTCTTTTGGAAAAAAAGAAAACAAAAATAAAAGAAAAACCAGAAGATCTTGATTTAGATAGTCAATTTACAAAAGAACCCGAAGAAGAAACTGAAGCACCTGATATAGAAACTCAACCAGAAGAAACACCTGCTCCATCTTCTACTGCTGGATTTTCTAAAGAAGAACAAGAAATTCAAAATTCACTTAAAGTGGCTTATGATAATGCTGTTCAATTAGGTGATCAAAAATTAGCCGACCAAATAGGAAATACTATTACTTATTTTACACGTTCACATATTGTTAATCAACAAATGTAATGGAAATCAATAATAAAATATTGAAATTAAAGGACGAAATTTTCCAAAAACTCAAAAGCAACAAAGAAGATTTTGTAAAGAGATATGGAAAAGATGCTGAAAAAGTTATGTATGGAATTGCTATGAAACAGGCTGAAGAAGAAGTATCCCCTGATGATCGATTAGAAGAAGTAATTCAACGATGTCTCTCTAAACCCACTAAAAAATTAATGGAAAAGATGGATTTAGAAGACGATGAATGGAAAGACCCATACAAAGAATATGATAAAGATTTAACCGATTATGAACCATCTCAGAAGGAAATAGAAGCATTTGAAAGAGATAGGGATAATATTCAACCTAAACAAAAATACACACCTATTCAAAAAGCAGAATACACTGGGTGGGCTTATTTAGAAGTAAAAGTAGGATTAGGTAAATGGCAAACTGTTAAATACGGACCAAATAAATTAATTTATGGAGAATTCAATAAATTATTAAAACAAAATCCATTAAATTCAAATAATTATCGAGTAATACCAGAAAGGAAGAAATAAACAATGGAATTATCAGCATTAAAAGATAGAATTCGTAATCTTGCTAAAGATGTTTATAAAGAAAAACAAAAATCTGATATATCTGCTTTGGCATATGATGAATTAACTAAATTTCCTGAATTAAAGGCCATTATAGTTGATTTACTTACATCGGATTTTGCTAAATTTCTTGAATCAATCGATTGGGTGGCACCAAGACCTTCAACATTTCGAGTAAATCTTTTGAATTCTCAAAATTTCCTTCTTATTTTCAATGAAAGAAGTTGGGTAGCGCAGGTAGAAGGTAAAAAATATTACTTAATGAATTTGGATGAAGAAGAGAGAGCTGCTGAATCTATATCACGTATTTTACAATATGGTGCATCTGTTAAAAAAGACGAATTGGGAGATGTAGAAGAAGAAAAACCTACCAAAAAACCGAAAAAAGAAAAAGAAGAACCTGCCCCTGAAACTCCAATAAATCCTGAAGAAGAATTCAAATAATGAAAAATAGACTTCAATCAATGATCCGTCAGATTCTCAAAGAAGAATTACCTATCGCTAATCTCAATAAAATGTATGAGTTCTCATATAGCGAATTAAATCTTATAAATAGAGATTTGGAGAAATTAAATGATTTCTTATCTTCACAAACGAATGATTCACCAGACTTATCTGATAAGAAGATGAGACTAAAACGAATTATTAAAATAATTGATAAAAAATTCTCATAATTATAAACCAAAACAACACTAAATGGAAGTAAAAGTAGTATCATCGGAAATAACCGAGCGTATTATCACTGAGCAACAATTATTAGAAATTTATAATATCTCTTTGGATGAATGGGAAGTTGAGAAAAAAATAATAAACACGTGGGAAGTAGGTTCAAAAACTCCAACAGGTGAAATGGCGGTTACACCATTGTTTCAAGTAAAAGTTTTTTTAAAAAGTAAAAAAGAAGTAAAGGATTTAGAAGACATACGAAAAGATTTCATAGAAGATATGAAGAAATTGTCGCCTGTTGTGAAATCGAAACACGTAAAAAATATTTCAAAAGATCCTGTAGTAGTAGAAATAGATATTTTTGATTTACATTTAGGTAAATTTTCATGGAGTGAAGAGGTTGGTCATTCTTATAATACTGATATAGCAATAGGTATGTATAATGATGCTATAGATTATTTTATTGAACATACAAAACATTTAAATATAGAAAAATTTTTATTACCAGTCGGCTCAGATTTATTCCATTATGACGTTTCGACCCCTTATAATAGCACAACTAAAGGAACACCGCAAGACACAGATGGTTTGCATTGGAAAGATGTATTTAGAAAAGGTAGACAAATGTTAATAGAAAATATCAATAAATTAAAAGAAATCGCACCAGTTGATGTGGTGTCAACTTATAGTAATCATGATAACTCTAAGGTTTATTATTTAAATGATAGTTTGTATAGTTGGTATCATAATGATGAAAATGTAACAGTAGATAATAGTCCTTCCCCTCGCAAATATTATCATTATGGAGTTAATTTAATAGGGTTGACCCATGGTGATAATGAAAAATTAAGTAACTTACCACTAATTATGGCCAGTGAAACTGGTACATTATGGAGTATAACGACTAATCGAGAATTCCATGTCGGTCACTTACATACTACTAGAGTAACATCATATCAACCAACCGCTGAATATAATGGTGTCATCGTTCGTCATATGTCATCTTTATCAGGGACGGATAGTTGGCACAAATCTCGTGGGTATGTAGGAAATCGTCGCGCGGCTGAATGTTATGTACTTGATAAAGAAAGAGGAACTACGCAAATACTTAATTATATTATATAATGATTCCCGAACTATATATAAATTCTCAAATGATAGACCTTTGCCAAACAGCGAGGTCTATTATTATTATAGGAGGGTCATGTAGCGGAAAATCTTCTATAGCAGAATATATTTCTAGTCAAATTTCTCACCCATACGTTTCTACAGACCATTATCTACAATCAAATGATAATGATCAGGAAAAAGCAATAAATAGATTAATAGTTGATATAAATAATTATAATAAACCATTAATAATAGAAGGTACATTAGGATATCTTCTTTTGAGAAAAGGCTTACAAAACAATTCATTCAACCCAGACCTCATTATTAAATTAAAATGTAATGATAAAACTACTGAATATTTATATGAGAAATATAGAGATCCATCAAAAATAAATTATGCGAAAGGAATGGCAAAAGGTTTAGAGAAGATATGGGAAAATTATAAAACATTATTAAAACAAAATCCATTTATCAAAATTCCTAAATATATTGAAGTAGAAACCACTCTTTCCCAATTCAAGTCATATTTATAATAAACAACTATAAAAATATGTCAATAAGTATAATACAACTTCTTAAAGAGGTCGGTTTTGAAAAAGTATATCATGTAAGAGGATTATTAATTACAAATCCCCAAGAACGCCCTTTGGGACATATTCTTTCTGATATACGTTCCTTATTAGGTATTACTATAGCACGTGTAGAAGAACTTCCTAACCAAGACGAAAGTGGTTTTACTTATAAAAACATACTCAATTTAAAAATCGATCCATACCCATTTATAAAATCGGATGAATTTTCTCATTATCAATCAACAGAAATAGTTGATTATATTAAAAAAGAAATTCAAAAAATAAATGGAGTCAAATCAATTCGTTTTTCTTCTGATATAAAAATACAAGACAATTAAAATGAAAAATTGCAAAGAATGTACTAAATCCAATAAGGCTCCTATTTTAAATGAGTCTAAGCAAATTCATCTTCTATCGGAAAATATGAAGTACCATGTTAATAAAATGGTACCTATCTACAATTCTCCTCTTAAAAAAGATGTTAAAAAATATGTGTCTCTAATTAAAGAAGCTCGTAAATTATATTCAAGAGGAATTATTAACTTAAATGAAGTGGATACATCTATTGTAAAATCTAATTTAGGTGATAAAGCAGAATATAATGGTAAAGAAGTTCCATTAGACCTACCTATCAAAGGAGTAGAAAATCCAGAAGATGTTATTTCAATGGATATCCCATTATTTATTCGAATGCTTGAATATGCAAGAGAAGATGCTAAAACTGATATGGATCTTCACGATGTAACTGAAAAAGCAATTGCTTTATCACAAACAGGTGATGTATTGGATATGTCAAAATATGAGGATATAGTAGGGAAGAAATTAGATGAATCATATGAAATGTATCATAGAAACCCAAACACAAAACAAGTTAGTAAATTAACATTCAAAATATACGAACAAGAATTTAATGTTAATCGAGTAAGAAATAAAATTGAAGAAATTCTATCTACTCCGATAAATGAATTAATGTTTAATACGAAAAATAAATTATCGGGAGGTAAACGTTTTATTCCACCTTCATTTAAATTAAATCCAAGACAAGTAAATTTATTAATAAAAAATGGTGCAAAAGCATCGATGGGAAGACCTAATGAATTGCTTATTCCGCCAGATATTCAAATGGACTTAAACACAAGAAATTCATATTTTAAAAAAGAGTTCGAAAATACATTCGCTCCTGAAAAGCGTCAACAATCATCTATGATATTGAATGCTATTAAAAATTCAATAAATAGTGGTAATAGAGTGAATATGAATGGTGTTAATTATTTTGTATTAAAAGGTAATAAAGAAGATGATTCATTTTCTATTCCAAACCCCTATTTAGAAAAAAATATTACTGAATCAATAAATACTACATCTGTTGAAGTGGATATGGAAACAGAAAATGGTAGTGAATTTACTATAAAAGGAAAATTATCTTATATGGGTTATGAAGGAGATTATGATGTGATAGGATATAAATTAGTAGATGGAAGTTATGAAGAAGAAAATGAAGAAGATATCAACCAATATATAGATTCACACGATTTAGAAATAGAAGAAGCTCTTATTGACGAACAATTAAAATGGGATGAATATGCAGAAGACGAACAATATGAATATAATCCAGAATAATAATCTATAAAAATAAAATATAATGAACGACAATTTTGATTTAAGAAAATATTTAGGTAGCAAACGTTTACTTACCGAGAATTTCCAACCTATAAGTGAAAAAGAATTAGACGAAAATATGTCTGATATAATCCCATATGATGAACTAATTGAATTAGCGAGAAAAGCTAAAAAAGTAGTTATTGATGCTGGAGATGCATTACTAGAATTAGCAATTATTAATGGTAAAAATGATGGTGTTTCTAGAGAAGATGTAGAAGATACTCTTGCTGAATATGATATGACTATAGAAGATTTAGAAGAATATGAAGATGAAATAAATATTGATGATATTCCAGACGCTAATTTAGATGATGACGAACCAGAACCACTCGACGAATCAGAAGAAGATATCGAAGCAAAACTAATGAAAGAATTAGATGAAGTAGAAGAACCATTAAACGAAGCAAAAAAGAAACCATCCGCTGGTTTATCTAAAAAGCAACGTAGCGCTATTGTTAAAAAAGCTCGCGCTGGAAAAGATATCGGTAAAAAAGGTAAAGGCTTCGAAAAAGTAGAAAAAGCAGCTGCAAAAGAATATGGAAGTGAAGAAGCAGGCAAGAAAGTTGCCGCAGCAGCCATGTTCAAAAACGCAAAACGATAAACATATAGACTGATCTATAGCCAGTCGAATTCTCAAACAATATACTCAGACAGTTAGTAGCGTCTTCAATTAAATTTGGAGACGCTGTTTTCACTTCGTATATTCAAATACATGCGATTTAAATGAGGAAAATTACTAAGTCGCCAAATGTGGTGATTTATATAAAATAATTGAAATTATCGCAAAATAAATGATAAATTAATATAATAAATAATATATGAGTAAAAAAATTGTTTATGTAGGTGCTGGTGTATCTACTCAATATGGTGTTTTGCATCTGCTAAAAAATGGTTATAATCCAAAAGATATCATTATCATTGATAAAGGTAGTTCAATATATAATAGACGACCAGATGAAGTTATGATAGGGGCAGGAGGTGCAGGAACCTATAGTGATTTTAAGGTTCTGAAATCATGGACTCAAGGTGGTATATTCACTCCAGAATATGTTGAACAAGAAGTAGCTGATAAATTAGGTGAACAAGTTATCAAATATATTAAAGAATTCCATCCAGACGAGTCTAAAATCATGTATACTACACCGGAAGAAGAACCACAATGGTTAAAAGATTCTCCATTCGAACTCAAACAAGCCCCAGTTATGCATCTTGGAACGGATTATGGACGCAAACAAGTTCAAAATATATTTGAGTATTTTGATAGGATGGGTGTAATTCAATATTATAATACAGAAGTTATTGATATTGATTTTCATAATAAATGGATACAATGTAAAAAAAATATCAAAGTAACAGTATATAAAGAAATTAGAGAAGAATTAGAAAAATATCATAATATAGATATTGAAGTAGAAATAAGAGCTTTAGAAGAAGATTCTAAAAAAATCTATATAGATTATGATAAACTAGTTTTAGCAGGAGGTAAATCAGGTGTTGATTTTTTGGATAAGCTCATTAAAAAATATAATTTAAAAACCACACCGCGCGCAACACAAATTGGACTCAGATACGAAACAGATGGTAAATATTTTGAAGAATTAACTAAATTTGCCTATGATTTTAAACTGTATAAGAAATGGAACGAAAATGTGTCTGGTCGCAGTTTCTGCTGCAACAATTTTTGTGCATTTGTTGCTCCTGAAACAACATATGGACAAATCACATTCAATGGTCATGCTTTGAAAGATCCTGATAGATTTAATGGAATGACTAATTTTGGAATTATGTTGGAAATTAAAAATGAAATAGAAGATCCATATCAATTTTGTCAACAACTTGTTTCATTTTTCAATAAAGATGGAAAAGGTGCTTCATATTCTCCAATAAATAGACAACCATCCAAAACGGACGAAGGTAAAGATATGCCTTGTTATCCGACTACATTAGAAAATTTGAAGAAGGGCTATGGAAAGTATGCTGATTATATAATGGAATTTATAGAAGATTTAAACAAGACATTTGGAATAGAAAATAATTACATAACATATTTACCAGAAGTCAAATATTCATCTAATACATTAATACTCAATAATTCAGACTTCTCACTTATAGACCATCCAGACGTCCATATACAAGGTGATCAAGGAATGAGTAGAGGAATATGGATAGCTTCTTGTTCTGGCATATTTATAGCCGAACAATTAATTAAATAAATGAATATGGATATTAAAAATGGTTTTTTTTACATTGAAGAAGATTCTGGAGAATACTTTGTTTTTTACACAAAAAATATTGAAAAATATAAAGCAAGACTACCAAATAATTTGAAAGGAAGAGATATTGTGTTCTTAGAAGAATATAAAGAAGGAAATCCGGATAATATAAAAGATTATTTAATGTCTAAATTTATATATGATGGTAAAAAACTTTCCAATCAAAAGGGAATAAAAACTATCAATCAAATATATGAAAAAACATTAGAAGAATTTAATATTCTATACCCTGAAATTTCAGTAAGAGAAGATCAATATAGTTTATTAAATATTTGTAAACATGAATTAGATTCTGACTATAGTAAAATTATATGTCCTTGCGGGAAAAATTTAATAAAAAAAGATAGATCAGCTGTATATAAAACATGTAGTGATGAATGTCTTTATAAATATAGAGACTATTCATTCCTTGAGAGGATAGATAAAACTCAAAAACAGGAGAGGACAGAATTAACTAAATTGAGTAGATATGGAAATCGTCATTATGTTAATAAAGATAAACGAATAAAAACTTGTACTGAAAAATATGGAGATCCTTTTTTTAATAATTATACTCAAATAAAACAAACAAATAAAGACAGATATGGATCAGAATATTTATTTCAAGTAGATGAGGTAAAGATTAAATCTAGAGAATCTATGTTGGATAAATATGGAGTAGAATATGCTATGCAAAGTCCTTTATTTAATACTGAAGAATGTACATTAAAAAGAATTCAAAATCAACCTGAAAAAAGAAATTGTAAAGCAGCTGTATTATCTTATAAAAAGAAATGGAATATAGATTTGAAGGTATTAGATACTAGAGAAAAAAATGAGTCTACTATTTATTTAGTTTTAAACCCCTTTGGGAATGATTTTGAAATAGATTCATGGACGTTAAATAATAGAACTAAACATCTCAAAAGGGTATTTTCTAAAATTGAGGATTATGATTTTTTGAATCCTTCTATAAATACTATAGGTAGTTTCTCAACATCTGGATTTGAGAAAGAAGTATTTTCTTTTGTAAAAGATAATTATAAAGGAGAGATATTAAATAATAAAAAATTATTTAAGAAAGAAATAGATATATATTTACCTGATAACAATATTGGTTTTGAATGTAATGGAACATATTGGCATAGTTCCCTACAGAAAGAGAAAAATTATCATAAAGTTAAATCCGATTTTTTTAAAGAAAAAGGAATTCACATTATTCATATATGGGAAACAGATTGGGTTAGTAAAAATGATATTATAAAATCTATAATAAGAAATCAACTTAATAATAATTTATGTAAAATATATGCTAGAAAATGTATTATAAAAGAAATTTCACACACAGATACAAAGATATTTCTCAATCAGAATCATCTTCAAGGTAATTGCATCTCAGGGATTAAACTGGGTCTATATTATGACAACGAATTAGTCTCAGTAATGACTTTTGGAAAACTTCGCAAAAATCTCGGACAAACACACAAAGAGGGATATTATGAATTATTGCGTTTCTGTAATAAATTAAACACAAGTGTAGTAGGAGGAGCCAGTAAATTATTCCAATATTTTATCAAAACGTATCAACCATTAAATATAATTTCATATGCTGACAAAGCTTGGAGTTGTGGAAATTTATACAATAAATTAAATATGGAGTGTATAGATGAAACTGAACCCGGTTATTTTTACGTTAAATCTAATATAAAATTTAATAGGTTTCAATTCCGCAAAAGTGAGTTAATAAAAGAAGGATATGATCCCAATAAAACTGAACAAGAAATAATGGAAGATAGAGGTTTCTATAGAATATGGGATTGTGGGGTTTTAAAATATGAATATGTAGCGAATAGTTTACTCAAATAAATTTGTCTTATCAATAAAATATAATTATATTTACAAATAAATTAAAAATAGAAATATGGAAGAATACGCAAAAGAACAAGTTTTAAAGAAAGAAGATGGCACAGTTGCCTATGTATTAGACGGGCGTTTACATTCGTGGGATGGACCTGCGCTTCGTTTTCCTAAAGAGCTCAAACAAAAAGACGAATATTATATTTATGGTATTCATTATACAAAAGAACAATGGGATGATATGAGAAAAAATAGAGAAGGTCTACCTTTTTATAAACAGTCAGGAACCAAAATAAGAAATTAATATGGAAAATGATTATATAGAAATAGTAAGAGAATTAAACACAATTCTCTATGAACAATATGATGAAACTGAATTTAGTTTTGAATATATGACTAATGGTTTTGTTGATATAATCAACTTAGCAGGAGTCGAAATATGGTGTAGTGAACATGATAGTAGAGAATGGATAGAAGAAAAGAACGATTATGAACCTTTAATGCCGTTTATCAAACGAGAATATAAAAAACGAATTAATAAATTAAACTCATTTAAATTAAAATGAACAAACAACGTTTACAAGAGATAGCAGGTATAACTCCTGCCTCACAACAATTAGCTGGATTAATTACTAAAGCAATTGATTCTATCGATGAAAATTTATCTTATACAGATTTTGCTGAAGCAGTTGCTTATATTTTAAAACAAGATTATGGTTCTCATAATTATGAACCATTTATTCAAGTATTAAAACAAGAATTAAATGTAGAAGATGGAAAGTAAAAAAATTTCTATTGGATTTTGTGGGACAATGTCTACCGGCAAAAGCACACTTGTTAAAGTTCTAGCAGAACTACCTGAATTTGCTGATTTTCATATTTCAACAGAACGATCAAAATATTTACGCGATTTAGGTATTCCTCTCAATTCTATGTCAAATATTTATGGACAGGTTGTATTTTTAAGTGAGCGTTTGAGCGAATTGCAAAACGATTTCTTAATTACTGACAGAACTATCATAGATGTAATGTCGTTCACTTCACTATCTACAGAAATTTCTGAATACGATAAAAATAGATTTGAGGTATTTGCTGCTCCATTTATTAAACAATACGATTATATATTTTATATTGCTCCAGAAATTGAATTAGAGGATAATGGTGTGCGTGATATAAATCCTGAATTCAGAATGGCTATTGATAATAAAATCAAACATTATCTCGATTATTATGGTTTTAATATCAAAAATTATAAACAAATATCTGGTACTGTTGAAGAAAGAGTTCAACAAATATTGAATGTAGTTGAATTTTGACATATTTATAATAAAAATATAATTATATAAAAAATTATCAACAATGAAAACATCTGCATTTAAACAATTAATTAAAGAAGAAATAAAAAGAACTTTAAAAGAAAATCAATCCATTGACGAAATGGCAAAAATTCAAGGTGGTCTTAAAAGCGCTATTGAAGCTGTTATAGAAGCGAATCCTGACCTAGATGGAAAAGAATTAAAACGAGCTATTAGAAAAGATCCAGATGTTTTGGATGCGCTTGATTTAGATAATGCTGATGAACTCTATGATAATCAATTGAATAAATTCATCGCATTAGTAAGAGGTGAACGTACTTTACAACAACGTGGTAGAAAAGAAGGTGGTACTAATAAAAAACCATACATCCCCACCTACGTTCCTGATGATGATGAAGAATTAAATGAAATGGCAAAAATTGCTGGTGATTTAGAAACCGCCATTAAAGCCGTTATTTCTGAAAATCCTGATTTGGAAGGTCTTCCATTGAAGAAAAAAATCAAAGCGAATCCAGACGTTGTTAAAGCATTAGATGGTGATGAATTATACGATAATCAATTGAATAAATTCATCGCAAATATCAAAGCTGGCAAAGAAAAAGGTCAACAAGGAAGAAAACCAGCAGAAAACAAACCAGCTACTCCAGGTGCTAAAAAAACAACGGCTCCAAAGGAAAAAGAAAAATCTTATTCAATTGCTCCTTCTAGAACATCATATACTGTTGATAAAACAAAACCAGCAGATGAAAATGATAAATTAAAAGGAGTTGCTGAACCTACTGATTATGAATTGAGACAAATGGCTCGTTCAAGAGATGTAGAAGATGAACGCGATGAAACGCTTAAACAACAAGAAAAACGTAAATTAGTTAAAGCATTTTTAGTTAAAATGCAAAAATTAAATGTTGTTGATAATGCTAATCGCATTTTGGATAAAGAAAAATACAATGAAGAATGGGCAAAATATAAACCATTAATTCAAGATAAATTAGCAACCATAAAATAACATGAAAAAATCAGCTTTTAAACAGTTCATTAGAGAAGAAATAAAACATAAATTATCTGAAACTACTATAGTAGATAAAAATACTGATTCTTCTCAAGCAAGCATAATTGCTTCCGATGAAGGAACAGACGAAGATACTGTCCAAAAAGCAATATCGACAGCTAAAATATCTGGACAACCCGTTACTATAGCTGAAGGATTTCCCTCCGAATTTGAATTAGAACCACCAGTAATGAGATTTCTTAAATCAGAAGGAGTTAAACAATCCATAAATGGAAAACAATTATTTTTTCCTCTAGAAATATATCAAGATTTACAAGAACATAACTCAGATTTCAAGAAAAATTTTGTTGCATGTTATGAAATTGATGATAGGGCCAGAGCTCTAAAAATATTATCTTCTCTTAAAATATCTTTAAAAACAGGAAATTACACAATTATTAAAGAAAAAAAATATATAACATTGAATGGATATCCAACACCTGGGGGTGGGTTTAAATTTGGATATTCTTATAATAAAAAATAGTTTTTTGTTTCATTTTGTTTTTACCCTCCATTATTCTAATGAGTTTTGGAGGGTTTTTGTATCTCTACTGTATCTTTGAAGAAGTTTATCATATGTATAATATATAAACAAAATTATGGGGAGATTAAAAAAATATAATACAATAGAAGAAAAATTAGTCATTAAAAAACAACGGGCTAATTTATACTATTGGTCTCATAAAGAAGAACAAGACGAAAAATCTCGTCAACGATATCATAAAAAGAAAACAAATGAATATTTGTGACTTTTTTTGTGACTTTTTAAATTTTTATCATATGTATAATCGATGGGAAGAATAACTAAATATAAAACAATAGAAGAGAAAAAACAGGCTCAAATATTGGCTTCCAAAAAATATTATTGGAACAATAAAGAACAAGAAGATACCAAGGCTAAAGAACGTTATTGGAATAAAAAGAAATAATTATGGCTTATTTGTATAGACATATAAGATTAGATAAAAATGAACCTTTCTATATAGGTATAGGAAGTGATTCTGAAGGGAAATATATAAGAGCTCATGCTAGTTGGGGTCATAATAAAATATGGGAAAATATTGTCAATAAAACTGAATATAAAGTAGATATAATGTTAGATGATATTTCATATGATGAAGCATGTGAGAAAGAGAAATTTTTCATAAAATATTATGGAAGGAAAATTTATAATAATGGCCCTTTATGTAATATAACTGATGGAGGGGATGGAGTTGTTGGTTACAAACGAAGTGCTCAGTTAAATGAAGATGCTTTATGGTATAAAGCTATTCCTATTCATCAATATGATTTAGAAGGTAATTATATTAGAAGTTGGAGGTCTATAAAAGAGGCCTCGAGAGAGTTAGGGATAAGCAACACATCCATAACTATGGTGCTAAAAGGACGAAAAAATATGGCTAAAAAATTCATGTTCACATATGAAAAGGTTGATAAATTACCAAAATGTTCTTCTCCAAAATTTAAACCAGTATATCAATATTCAAAAGAAGGTCAATTTATTAAAAAATGGGACTCTACAATGGAAGCTGAAATATTTACCGGAAAAATAGGAGTATACTCATGTTTAATAGGAAAAACTAAAACATGCGGTGGTTTTAGATGGTCAAAACAATTTAAAAATAATTTAGATGAGTAGTGAACACGATATAAAACAAATTATGAGGAGTGAATATATTAAGTCAGCTTCTGACTGCTCTTACTTTTTACGTAAATATTGTTATATAAGCCACCCTCAGAGGGGACGCATCCTTTTTAATCTATATCCATATCAAGAAAAAGTACTTAAATTATGGCAAGATAATCCATTTAGTGTTATAATTAAATCTCGACAATTGGGTATATCTACTTTAGCTGCTGGATATGCATTCTGGTTAATATTATTTCACCCTGATAAAAACGTATTATGTTTAGCAACAAAACAAGAAACTGCTAAAAATATGGTTACGAAGGTGAAATTTATGTATGATAATATACCTTCTTGGTTAAAAGTAGATAAAGAAGAAAATAACCGTTTAACATTACGTTTAAAAAATGGTTCTCAAATAAAAGCTACTTCTGCTGCTTCAGATGCAGGTAGATCAGAAGCAGTATCTCTTATGTTACTTGATGAGTGTATTTCAGGAGAAAATCGTATATTTATAATAGATAATAAAGGAATTGAAAAATCAATATCTTTAGAAGAATTATACAACGAATTAGAAGAAACAAATGGCCGGAAAAACTAAAAAGAGTCAACAAGAATTACTATTAATAATTAAATCTAAATATCCAGATTTTGAATTTTATCCTGATAATAAATTTAGTAGTATAAATAATATTTTGATGGGTAAATGTAATATTCATAACCAAACATTTACAACATCTTATAATAAAATATTAAAATATAATCCATGCAAAAAATGTTATTCTACTAAAGTTGTTGATTTTTTAACGAAGGATGATGAATATATAAATAATAAAATAACTGAAAAATATGGAGATAATTTTTATGAATTAATTGATGTAAATAGAGATAAAAAAAGACCAATTTTAAAATTAAAATGTGTAAAACATAATTATATTTTTGATAAATCTTATTCATCTTTCATCCATCAAATGCAAGGATGTCCTATATGTTCAAAAGAAAATAGAAAGTCTAAAAGAACTCCTGTGGAAATGGTTAATGAGTTATTAGAATTAGACAAACCTTATGATTATTCAAAGATTTTAATGTTGAAAAAAGTAACTACAAATACTTTATTACCTATAATATGTCCAATTCATGGTGAATTTAAACAAACTTTTCATCAACATCATAAAAATAATTGCCCGAAATGTAATAATAGGAATTTGAATAATAATGAGAAAATAAATAAGATCCCAAATAATGAAAATTTCGAATTCTTAATAGAAGAAGGATTCAAAGCAACAGATAAAATAAAAGTACGCTGTATTAAACATGATATAGTTTTTTATCAAAAGTATAATGACATGCAGCAGGGACATGTAGGATGTGAAAAATGTAATAATAATCATAATAAAATAAACCTTGAACTGAAAGATTTCATTGATTCATTGAATATAAATGTTGAATACGGAAATAGAATAATTTTATCTGGTAAAGAATTAGATATATATTTTCCAGATCATAATTTAGCTATAGAATATAATGGAATATATTGGCATTCAAATGAATGGTTGAATAAACCTACATATCATAAAAATAAAACTGATATATGTGAGAAAAATAATATTCAATTGCTTCATATATGGGAAAATGATTGGAAAAATAACCAAGAAATTATCAAATCTATTATAAAAGATAAGTTAAAACTAAACAAATATAAAATATATGCTAGGAAATGCGATGTTAGAGAATTAAAAGATAATTCGTGTGTTAAAACCTTTCTCAATCAAAATCATCTTCAAGGAAGTGTTAATTCAAGTATTAAATTGGGTTTATATTACAATAATGAATTAGTCTCAGTAATGACTTTTGGAAAACTTCGCAAAAATCTTGGACAAACACATAAAGAAGGACATTATGAATTATTACGTTTCTGTAATAAATTAAACACAAGTGTAGTAGGAGGAGCCAGTAAATTATTCCAATATTTTATCAAAAATTATAACCCATTAAATATAATTTCGTATGCTAATAGGGATATAAGCAATGGCAATTTATATGATAAAATAGGAATGAATTTTATAAAAAATACTCCTCCCAATTATTGGTATTTTATTAATTCAAAAAAATTAGATAGATTTTCTATGAGGAAGCATAACCTTATTAAAATGGGATATGATGGAAATTTAAGTGAAAAACAAATAATTTCTCAAATTCCTAATATAAAAACAATATATAATTCCGGGAATAAAAAATATGAATATTCAATTAAATAATAATTATAAAATTAAAACTCCGGAAGGATTTAATAATTTTAAAGGAATAAAAAAATCTATAATTCCCTATCATTTTGTTATAAAATTTAATGATGGAATTATATTAAAAGGATCTGAAAATCATCAAGTATTACTAGAATGTGGAGTATTTTGGGAAATAAGTTTATTAATTCCGGGAGATAAATTAAAAAAAGGAAAAGAAGTAATATCAGTTGAGTGTGTAGAAGAACCTTTAGAAGTATATGATGTAATAAAAATAGATAATCAATCATCATCTTATCATGGGGATAATATAATTCATCATAATTGTGCTTTCATTGATAATATGGATGAATTATGGACATCAGTTCTCCCTACATTATCAACTGGTGGTGGTTGTATAGCTCTATCGACACCTAATGGAACTGGTAATTGGTTTCATAGAACATATACAAAAGCAGAAGCAGAAGAAAATGAATTTTTACCTATTAAACTACCATGGTATGTACATCCAGAACGAGATCAAAAATGGAGAGACCTACAGGATGAATTACTAGGCGACCCTCGAGCAGCGGCACAAGAGTGCGATGCTAATTTCGCATCATCTGGTGATACTGTATTTTATGGAGAATTTTTAGAGTTCTATGAAAAAACATATATAAAAGATCCACTAGAAAGAAGAGGTCACGATAAAAATTTATGGGTGTGGGAGTCAGCTGATTATACACGTTCATATTTAATTAGTTGCGATACTGCACGTGGGGACGGAAAAGATTATTCAACAGCACAAGTAATAGATATTGAATCGAATACACAAGTAGCAGAATTTAAAGGACAAATAGGTACAAAAGATTTTGGCAATCTATTAGTAGCATTAGCAACAGAATATAATGAAGCATTACTTGTAGTAGAAAATGCTGGTATTGGGTGGGCTGTTCTTCAACAAATAATTGATAGAAATTATCCAAATCTATATTATTCTCCAAAAAACGATTCAAATAATTCAAATTCTGATACATATTTTGATAAATATATGGATACCTCCAAAATGACTGCTGGTTTTAATACTTCTGCACGTAATAGACCATTGATGATTGGAAAATTCCAAGAATACATAAGTACAAAAAATGTAACTATCCAATCAAAACGCTTACTAGAAGAAATGAAGGTATTTATATGGAAGAATGGTCGTCCAGAAGCGCAACAAGGATATAATGATGATTTAGTAATGGCTTTTGCTATAGGAATGTTTATTAGAGATACTGCTCTTATAGGAAGACAAAAAGGAGTGGATATTACTAAACAATTACTAAACAGTATGCAAGTAAATAGAACCAATTATCAGGGTGCATATTTTGCTAGTGGGGATGATAATCCATACAACATAGAAACACCTTATGGAAGTGAAGATATTAGTTGGTTACTTTAAATTCATATTTATAATAAATAGGCTTGGCTACACAAATTATCCTATTATCTTATGTGAGAATGATTGAAAATAAATATAAATATAAATATAAATATTATTTAGAAAAACATTTTCCTGATTTTGAAAATTATAAAGAAAATATAGGAAATACTACGTTTGAAATATGGAAAAGGAGATAGATATTATTCATAAAATAGAAATAATTCAATTAATTGAGTTAAAATATGAGATAGAAATATTAGACGAAGAAGTTGAAAATATATTAACTTTCAATAATTTATTAGAAATTATAAGAATTAAACAACAACAAAAAATATAAAAATGGCTGAAAAAGATCCGTTTTCAAGGTTAAAAAGATTATTTTCCTCAACAACTATTATAAGAAATGTAGGAGGTAATCAAGTTAAAGTAATGGATGTTGATTCAATTCAACAAACAGGAGATATCAAAACAAATTCCCTAGTAGACAGATATAATAGAATATACACTACTAATCCTTCCTCTCTATATGGCGCTCAATTCAACATGAATTACAAATTCTTGCGCCCTCAATTATATTCTGAATACGATGTAATGGATTCTGATGCTATTGTTGCTTCTGTTTTAGATATAATTTCTGATGAATCTACTTTGAAAAATGATATGGGAGAAATTCTCCAAATTCGAAGTTCAAATGAAGACGTACAACAAATTTTATATAATTTATTTTATGATGTTTTAAATGTAGAATTCAATTTATGGTCATGGATTCGCCAAATGTGTAAATATGGTGATTTCTTCCTTAAATTAGAAATTGCCGAGAAATTTGGTGTATATAATGTAATTCCATACACTGCATATCATATTGAACGTCAAGAAGTATACGACAAAGAAAATCCATCTGCTGTAAGGTTTAAATATGATCCAAATGGAGTTCAAGCTAGTTCTGGGTATATGTCTACTCCTAATATGAATAATAATGATCCGAATGGAGTCTATTTTGATAATTATGAAATGGCTCATTTTAGATTGATTTCTGATGTTAATTATCTTCCTTTTGGAAGAAGTTTCTTAGAACCGGCCCGTAAATTATTTAAGCAGTACTGTTTAGATGGAAATAGTAAAGTATGGACTCCTAATGGGTATGAGTTAATTAAAAACATAGCAATAGGGGATGAAGTAATAACATTCAATAAAGATAAAAAAATATTTGAAAAATCTATAGTAAAAAAATCTGAACAAACAGGATTTGAAACAGTATATAAATTATCCACTCCTCATAGAAATATAATTTTAACTAAAGATCATCCTATTCTAGTAGAAGATGGTACCTATAAGACATTAGAGACCTTAACAATACATGATAAGATAATCATCAGTAATAATATTCCAATTGATAATCCAATTATTCCTATTATAAAAACTAATGAAGATGACATTTATGTTGAAGTTAGTGAATTGGGTAAAAAATATTTAAGTAATAAAAATACTATAAAATGTCAAGAATGTGGTAAAATATTAAAAACATTCAATAGTGGAGCTCATTTAAAAATCCATAATTTAAATATTGAAGAATATAAAGAAAAGTGGGGTTCTAATAGTACATATAATATAACTTATAATAAACAATTTATAAGAGGTGAATATAGAATTAAATTAACAGATTTAAAAGAATTATTACACACTGCTAATTTGGAATTTGATATAAATCATTATAAATATTATTATCAAAATCAACAAACTCAATTAATAGAAGATAATATAATAAATGATAATATATCTCAAATTGTAAGATTATTTGGATTTATGTTAGGAGATGGTTGGATTGATTATAATAATGGATCATTTTGTTTTTCATTAGGGAATCGATTAGACAAAAGTATGCCTTATTATGATTATTTAGTAGGGATGGGTTTTAAACCAACTATACAGAAAGACAATTCAACTTTAGCACAAGTAAATTTAAGTAATTTACAATTAATAAAAATATTTGAAGATCTTGGTTTTAAAACAGGAACTATGAATAAAGTAGTCCCAGAATGGGTATTTAATTTACCTCAAAATCTACAAGAAGAATTTGTGATGGGGTTTGTAGATGCTGATGGATGTTATCGAAAGAATGATGATTCTTGGCAAATAGCAGGAATTAATGAATCTTTGATGGAAGATATAAAATATATTTGTCAACGAATTGGATTTAGAACAACTAATATACATAAAAATTCTCCCGATTATAAAATGTTTGGAGATATTAAATATGAAATTACAACCACATGTAATACTTTTAGTTTTAAAAATATAGAAAGACAACCTTATTCTATAGAAAAAATTTCCAAAATAATAGAATTAGAAGAAAGACCTGTTTATGATATAGAAGTAGAATCAGAAAATCATAATTTTATTGCTGATGGTATAGTGGTTCATAATTGTTTAATGGAAGATGCTATGCTTATCCATCGTATAACAAGAGCTCCAGAAAAACGTATTTTCTATATAAATGTAGGTTCTATTCCTCCAAATGAAGTAGAAGCATTTATGCAAAAAACTATTTCAAAAATGAAACGTACTCCTTATCTGGATAAAAATACAGGCGAGTATAATTTGAAATACAATATGCAAAATATGATGGAAGATTTTTACATTCCTGTTAGAGGAAATGATACATCTACTAAAATAGATACTGCAAAAGGACTTGAGTATACGGGGTTGGAAGATGTAGAATATTTAAGAAATAAATTATTTGCTGCATTAAAAGTTCCACCAGCATTTATGGGGTATACTGAACGTCTTGAGGGAAAATCAACACTTTCCGCTCAAGATATACGTTTTGCTCGTACAATTGATAGAATTCAACGTATAGTTTTATCTGAATTGAATAAAATAGCTCTTGTACATTTGTATATGCAAGGTTATAAAGACGAATCATTAACAAATTTCTCATTAAATTTAACTACTCCTTCTATTATATACGATCAAGAAAGAATAGAATTAATGAAATCAAAAGCAGAACTATCTCAAACATTGATGGATCAAAATATATTACCAACTGACTGGATTTATGATAATATATATCATTTAAGTGAAGATCAATTTGATGAAATGCGTGATCTATTAAGAGAAGATGCTAAACGTAAATTCCGTTTGACTCAAATAGAAAATGAAGGGAATGATCCACAAGAAACAGGACGTTCATATGGTACACCACACGATTTAGCTTCACTTTATGGAAAAGGAAGGATGTATTCTGATACTGGAAATGTACCAGAAGGATATAATGCTGATTTAGAATTAGGTAGACCAAAAGAATCTATCACAACTCGTGGAAAACAAGAAAATAATTTTGGAAAAGATCCACTAGGTGTTAAAGGAATGAAAAGAACTGATAAAAATGATTCTGACTCAATAAGACCTAATTTTAAAGGTGGTCCACTAGCATTAGAAAGTGCCAAAATATCATATTTGCAAAATAAAAAATTATTATCAAATATAAAAGTTTCTGATAAGAAAGTCATGATATTTGAACAGGACGACAATATTTCGTTCCTTAATGAAGAACAACTAAAAGACTAACAAAACTTCACATATTTATAAATAAATATAACTTTATAATGAGTAAAATACTTCATTCCAAGTATAAAAATTCAGGTTTGATTTTTGAAATACTAATCAGACAAATTTCATCTGATACACTTAAAGGGAAAGATTCTCCAGCAATAGATATAATTAAAAAATACTTTATCAAAACAGAACTTGGTAGAGAATATAAATTATATGAATCTATTATCAAATCCAAAATTTTATCTGAGGGTAAAGCAGAGATGTTGATTAATACTGTTTTGGATGAATCGAAAAAATTTAATAGGAGAAATTTAAAATCATTAAAATATAATCTTATTAAGGAAATAAGTGAGAATTATGATTTAGATGTGTTTTTCAATACTAAAATCAAAAATTATAAGGAATTAGCATCTATTTATACTTTAATAGAGTCATCTAATTCAAAAGAAATATTAAATCATGAACAAGTTATAAATAACAAATATACTTTATTAGAATATTTAACAGTTTCTAAAACTTCACCTGTAGAAGAAGATAAAGAAATGATGAATGAATTTAAAAAATCTGATAAAGATATTCGTTTATTGACCTATAAAATATTATTAGAAAAATTCAATAAAAAATACGATGGATTAAGTTCGAAACAAAAAATAATTTTGAAAGAATTTATTAATTCATTGGATTCTACACCTCAACTTAAAAATTTCTATAATAAAAAAATTAACGAAATAAAACAAGACATTTTAACTGAAGTAAACAATGTAAAGGACAAAGCTGTTCAAATAAAATTACAAGAAGTTCTAAAATATTTAGTTGAATTGGATAAAACCGATAAAATTACTTCGGATCATTTGGTAGATTTATTACAATACTATGATTTAATTTCTGAAATACAAAATGTATAAATATAAATTAAAAGAAATAGAAGTAGGTAAAAAAGATATTAGCAATGGTGTTCAAACTACTGTTAAATTCATTGACCCTGAAACTAAAACAACTGAATGGGACGTAAAATATAATGTAGATTTGGGTGCTGTTATTAAAAATTTAAATGATGCTATTGAGTCGTTAAAAGCTATAAGTAGACATAATAGAGAAGATACATTTTTGAGAGATATAGTAGAATCTATCAAATCAGTTAAAAATGAATATAGAGCACACATACGTTCAGAATATCCAATCGAATATGAAGATATAAAGCGTAAAAAAACATATATGAGAGAAGATGTTGAAGAAATTGATGAAGAATCTACTTCAGGTGATGCTGGTTCGTATAATACTCCATTCGCTTTTAATAAAAATAAAAACGCTAAAGGTGCTCCTTCCATTAAATATTATTATAAACTAGGTTTTAAACCTGTTAAGAATAAAGTAAAGGGATCTGGTTTAGAGGTTAAAAAATTATGGGAAGAAGATGACAAAATATAAATACAAACTTAAAGAATCAAATCAATCTCCTGAACTATTTCAACAACAAAGAATTGATTCTTTTGATGGAATTTTAGCGAAAATAGATACATTAAAAAAATATGTTGTTAAAGCTAAATTAGCAACAGATAAATTTTATAGAGCAAATCCTGACTCATATGAAATAATTTATTCAACTGATTTAGCAAACGATTATTTAAAAGACTTATTTACATTATTCAAACAAAAAGAAGAAGAATGAAATCACCAAAAACAATTCAAGAGCACTATCAAGCAATACAAAACGGAACTGGTCATAAAGATATATTTCTTAAAGAATCAAAACGTTTGTTCTCTAATTTAATTCCAAACGCAGCAACATACGATCAAACTGTTAAAATATTCAAAAACAAAGGTATTTTAAATGAAAATTATGTTGATCTTCAACCTATTTCTGGATACGAAGGTCGTGAAAAGGAAGGATGGGAAAATAAATATAAATCGTTTTTGAAAGAAGTTGAAGAAGAATCCATCAAAGCAGAAACGACAAAACAATCAAAATACGAAGAAGAAACAAGATCACACGCATACGATAATTCAGATGTAAAAAATCTCGATAATCAAATTGGTCAAGAAGTACTCAACGGTATATATTTCGAAGGTAAAGAAAATCCTGACAAAACATTAGATGAATTGCGTTCCATAGTTGCTAAAAATTTAGCTAAAGATAAATTATACTATGTTAAAAACGCTATGTTTGGTGAAAAAGGTGTAGGTATTTCTGATGAATTACCTGGTTTGAAAGCATCGAAATATGATCAAATGGAAAAAGTGAAAGACACTCGTCAACCATTAAGTGAAGCAAAAGTCTCTAAACTCGATCAACGTCTTAAAGAAATTCATAAACAAGGTGATATATCTACTTTAGAAGCTAAAATAGCAGCTATTGATGAAGAAATCAATTCTCGCAATGAACGCATCAATATGATTGGAGAAAATGAAGATTTAAAAGAACTTATTAATCCAGCCAAAATGAAAGAACTTCAAAGAGAAGTCAAATTACTCGAAAAAACAAGAGCTCAACATCAAAAAATGTATGAAAAAATAACTGGGCAAAAGAAAAAAGAAGTAATTGATGAACCACAAGAAGTAGAAGAACAAGAAGAAACGGGCGAAATGGCTGAAATACATAATTCAGAAGCTGATAAACAGATCAATGAAAATATTGATGAAGTATACGAAATTGATGAATTATTAAAAGTATAATCAAATGTTATTAGTAGAAACACAAGCATTTAATTGTTCTCCTTTCATTCTTAAAGAAGGTATCAAATCTCCTGCCGGTAATCCCATTGTAGAAGGTATATTAACTACTGTTGAGTTAAAAAATGGAAACGGTAGATATTATCCTAGAAAATTATGGGAAGACGAATTAGAGAAATATGATCAATTTATCAAAGAAAACCGCGCAGTCGGTGAATTAGATCATTCCTGTTTTATTGAGGGGTATAAAATTTTAACTAAGGAAAAAGGATGGATAGACTTCAATTCATTAACAGGAAATGAATTGGTAGCTACCATCAATCCTGAAACAACAAAACTTGAATATCAAGCAATTGAAAGGGTTATTAATGAGTCATATAATGGAGATATAATTAATATAGAATCAAAAACATTCCAAGCTAATGTAACTCCAAATCATAGATTTCTAATTACTAATCAATATGATTATGAAAAAGGTAGACCTCTTCAATTCAAATATGCTTCTGAAATTACAAATACATCTTGCTTTCTAATTCCTAAATCCTCAGAATATGATTTTGATAATAATGAAAATGTAATTATTGAGAATGAATTTGGAAAATTAGAGATATCCCCAAGTGTATTCGCTTCTTTTATGGGATGGTGGTTGGCTGAAGGATCAATAAATAAAACAAACAAATCATATAGTATATCTATTCCTCAATCTAAAGATAGTGAACATTTAGATATTATATACAATAATTTAGAAAATTTAGGAAAAGAAATTAATCAAAAAATAAATATACATAATAAAGGGAGAAATGATTTAATATTTAATTTTAATAGTAAAGTTTTAAATAATTATTTGAGATCATTTGGTATATGTGATGAAAAATTTATTCCCCAGAATATAAAAAATATGTCTAAAAAAAATATACAATTATTTTTAGATGCTTATCTGAGCGCTGATGGAACAAAACAAAAAAATCAAGAAGTATATTATACTACTTCACCACAAATGGCTTTGGATATTTCTGAATTGATTAATTTAACTGGATATATGTCTAGTACTTCAACTAAAAATTTATATTATGAAAAATATTTAGTTGAGGGGGAATGGATAAAAGATTTTGATTGGTATACTAAACCAGAAAAATTTGGAAAGTGTATAATAGAAAATAGAAAAAAATATTATACAGGAAGAACATTATATTCTATCCGTAGAAAATATTCTAAACATTATCATTTAAATGATTGTAAAATTAATAGTAGTCATTATGAAGGGAATATATATTGTGTGTCTGTTCCTAATAAGACCATCTTAGTGATGTCTCCAAATGGATCAACATTTTGGTCAGGAAACTCTGAACAAGTGGTCGAATTGAAAAATGTATCTCATATTATAAGAAAATTATGGTGGGATGGAGATAATATAATAGGTCAAGTAGAAATATTACCTACTCCTGCTGGAAATATTGTTAAATCCTTAATAGAAAATAACGTTACAATAGGTATTTCATCTCGTGGTGTAGGAGAATTAGAACAGAGAGGTGGAGTTATGGAAGTTAGTAGTTATTCTCTCATATGCTGGGATTTTGTAAGCAATCCTAGTAATCCCGGTTCATTTATGAAACAAATAAATGAATCACAACAAATTCAAACTCCAAATTATAATAAAGTAAACAACATAATTAGAGAAATATTATGTTCTAAAGGAAGTTGCCCTGTTTTTTAATTGTTTTTCCAATAAATTACTAGATTTTGTCCTTTTCTCATGAGAAGGACATTTTCTTTTCGTTTTTACCTTCCTTCCGCATATGTATAATTGTAATATATCCTTTCACACCCTTCAATAGGATATTAATTGTAATAAGAACCCACCATTACGTTTCAAATAAATAAACGTATTTCACTAAACAAAAATTTTAGGAAAAAATGTCAAGACGTGAATTATTCGCAGAAGCTATTGCTGAAGCTAAACTCGTTAAAGAAACTGCTATTGAGAATGCAAAAATTGCTTTAGAAGAAACTTTAACACCTCATTTAAATTCAATGTTTGCTTCGAAAATCCAAGAAATGGAACTTGAAGACGAAGAAATGGAAGAAGACCAAATTACTGAGGAAGAAGAAATGGAAGATACTGATTTAGACGAACTTTTAAAAGAAGTTGAAAACGACGAAGAAGAAACACCAGAAGAACCTGAAAAGAAAGAAGAAGGTGAAGAAACAGAAGACGAAGAACTTAACATAGAAGAAATGTCCGATGAAGATCTTAAAGCGTATATCGAAGATGTTATCAACGATATGATCGAAGCTGGTGAATTAGAACCAGGCGAAAACTTTGAAGAGGAACCTGAAAAGGAAGAAGACGAAGAAGAAATTGATTTAGAAAAGATTGAAGACGAAGAAGCTCCTGAAGAAACAGAAGAACTTGATGAAATTGAACAAGTAACTGAAGAATTAGAAGACGAATCTGTCGACAATGAAGAACTTGAAGAAGCATACGCTACTATAGCAGAACTTACTCAAACATTAAACGAAATCAAATTACTTAACGCTAAACTTCTTTATTCAAATAAAATCTTTAAAGAAAAAACATTAACAGAAGGTAAAAAAATACAAGTATTGCATGCCTTCGACAAAGTAACAACTGTTAAAGAAGCAAAAATCGTATATGAAACTTTGAAAGAAAATATGAACGATAAAAAACCTATCAAAGAATCATTTAGAGGATCCGCTTCAAAAGCTATTACACCCATCAAAGAAGCAAAACAACCTATTATGGAAGTAGATGCTCAATATAGTAGATGGCAAGTATTAGCAGGAATTAAAAGCAATAATTAAAAAATTTTTAAATTAATAACACAATGAGTTTACAAACTTTATTAGAAAGTACAAACCCCTATCAATCTTCAATGTCAGTTGCTCAGAAATTAGCAGCTAAATGGGGACCTACAGGCCTATTAGAAGGTCTTAAAAACGAAGATAAAACAAATATGGCTGTGATTCTTGAAAATCAAGCTAAACAGTTAGTAGTAGAAGCTTCTCAAACAGGTGGTGGTGCTGGTTCAACAGGTACATTCACAGCGGGACAGGGTGAACAATGGGCTGGAGTAGCTCTTCCATTAGTTCGCAAAGTATTCGGACAAATATCAGCAAAAGAATTTGTTTCTGTCCAACCAATGAATTTACCTTCAGGTCTTGTATTTTACCTTGATTTCCAATATGGAAATACAAAAGCTCCTTTCACAGCAGGTGGATCAGTTTATGGTGATGCAGGTACAAACAATGGTCCTTTCGGAAACACAAACACAGGTGCTCTTTATGGAGCAGGTAGATTTGCTTATTCTACTAATAATACTTCTTCAAATGTAACAGTAACTACTGGTTCTGCTACATGGGCTGATTTGAATTTTGACGCTGCTTATTCTGCATCAGCTGCTGCTGGTCAGTATAATAAAGTAACTGTTGCTACTTCTTCTCTTCCTAATTTGGATATTAATGGAGTTCGCGCATTTACATTGTCAAGTAGCATTCAAGAAAACGTATTTACCAAAGTATCTGGTGGAGACTTAGTATTTATCGTTTCTGGTAGTGTAGTTCCAGCACAAGCAAGTACTCAATTGGTTACTTATCAAATGCAACCAACTGATCAATATCGTGGTGATTTTGAAGATGGAAATACTGGTCTTAATTCAAACAATAGTGCTATTACTATTCCTGAAATTAATATCAAAATGAAATCAAGTCCTATCGTAGCAAAAACCAAGAAATTGAAAGCTGTATGGACTCCTGAATTTGCACAAGATATTAATGCATACCATAGTTTGGATGCTGAAGCAGAAATCACATCTATCCTTTCTGAATATATTTCTCTTGAAGTAGACTTAGAAATCTTAGACATGTTGATCCAAAATGCTTCTGCAGGAACAGAATATTGGTCAGCAATTAATAACCAAGGTATTAATGCAACAGGAACAGCATTTGATGTGAATCTTGGATATTACAATACTCAAGGTGGATGGTTCCAAACATTAGGTACCAAAATTACTAAATTGAGTAATACTATTCATCAAAAGACATTACGTGGTGGTGCAAACTTCATCGTATGTTCTCCTAAAGTAGGTACTATCCTTGAATCAATTCCTGGATTTGCTGCTGATGCAAATGGTGATGTAAATAAAAATAGCTACGCATTTGGTGTTCAGAAAGTAGGTTCGTTGAACGGAACATATAAGGTTTATAAAAACCCATATATGATTGAAAATCAAATGTTGTTAGGATATAGAGGTACACAATTTTTGGAAACTGGTGCCGTATATTCACCTTACGTAGCATTGGTGCTTACTCCTTTAGTCTATGACCCAGATACATTTACCCCACGTAAAGGTTTACTTACCAGATATGCGAAAAAACTTCTTCGTCCGGAATATTATGGTTTAATCCAGGTAGCAGGTTTAAATACTCTGTAATCAATATTAAAATCACTAATAAGAGAGTCGCATTTATGCGACTCTTTTTGTTTCTTATCATATGTATAATAAATGACATATATGCCTTTAATTAATAAAATTATATTATGAAAAGAAAAAAGAACAAAAAGAAAATTTATTTGGTTTATTTAATTTCCCACCCAAACTCTAAACATTTTTATATTGGAAAAACGAATGATTTAAAAGTAAGAACTAATAAACATCTGGAGGATAGTATAAGAAAAAATAAAACTTTTATTCATCAGTGGTTACAAAAATATCCCGAACCAGTCATAGAGATATTAGAAGAAAATATTGATGAAGAAACAGCCTTTTTATATGAAAGGATGTATATAAGTTTATTTAGAAGTTGGAATCTATCACTTATGAATATGACTAATGGTGGAGATGGAGCTTCAGGATACAGACATACTGATGAAACAAAAGCAAAAATATCAAAAATACATAAAGGATTAGTATACTCTGAAGAGTCTCGAAAATTAATGAGTGAAAAAAGAAAAGGAGAAAAACATTGGTTATATGGTAAACATTTCACAGAAGAACATAAATTAAATGCTTCTATGAGTCATACTAAAATACATCGAAAAGTTAATGTGTATGATATGAATGGAAATTTTATTAAACAATGTGATACACCATCAAAAGCTCTCAGAGAAATTATTCCAGAATATAAACAATCGACAGGAGATATCTTAACTAATTGCAGAAGATTTCAATTATCATGTGGAGGATATATATTCCAATTTTCAGATGATGATAAAATTGAAGAAATTCTTCAACGTCTTAAAACATCTCCAGTCCATAAACAACAAAAAATTTATCAATATGCATTAAATGATGAATTTATTAATGAATATGAAAATAGTTATCAGGCCGAAAAAGCATTAAAGGAACAAGGAATAAACGCTCGTTCAAGTGATATCAGAAGTTGTTGTAAAGGTAAACAAAAAACTTGCCGCGGATTCAAATTTAAATACGCAGAATAAATATATCTTCCTCATATTTATAATAAACAATAATAATTTCAATTCAATGGCAAACCCAATTACTTGGCCAGGAAGTAGTTCATTTACAACAGGAAGCGCTGCTTTCGGATTCTATGATTCAGATGCTGATTTCAGAATAGATGCCGATAAAGTAGCAACCTTTTGTGCCCGCCGCATGGGATATCCTCTTGTAAATATAGAACTTCAAGATATTAATTTTTATACTGCGTTTGAGGAAGCAGTAACTACATATGGTAATGAGTTATATGCGTATAAAGTGCGAGATAATCAATTGTCTCTTGAAGGTGGCGACGCTACGCAACCATTGAATAATAGCATTGTAAATCCAAATTTTGACAATATTGTTAAATTAACAGAACAATATGGTGCAGAAGCTGGTTCCGGAGGTAATATAGATTATTTAAAAGGATCGATCCCTATTACAGCAAGTATACAAGATTATAATATACTTGATTATGTAAATACGGGTTCAAATGGTATTGAAGTGAAGAGAATATTTTATGAACCACCTCCCGCAATTGTAAGATATTATGATCCATATTCAGGTACTGGATTTGGTTATCAAAATTTATTTGATTCATTTGGATTTGGAAGTATGAGTCCAGCTATTAGCTTCTTAATGATGCCACTTAGCTATGATCTTCAGACTATTCAAACAATAGAAATGAATGATATGGTGAGAAAATCTAATTTCTCATTTGAAATAGCGAATAATAAATTGCGTATATTTCCAATTCCGACATTAACTTTGGGTAATATATGGTTTGATTATATAAAAAGAGATGATAGAATAGGTAATTCAATTATTAATATTACTGGTTCTATATCAAATGTTTCTAATATTCCATATACAAACCCAACATATGCTGATATAAATAGTATAGGTAGACAATGGATATTTGAATATACTCTTGCTTTAAGTAAAGAAATGCTAGGATACATTAGAGGAAAATATCCGAATATACCTGTTCCTGGGAATAACGTGACATTAAATTCAGGAGATTTGATTACTTCTGCTACTAGTGATAAAAATTCATTAATTGAACGTTTAAGAAATTATTTTGATGATACTTCTCGTAAGTCATTATTAGAGAGAAGAGCAGCAGAAACAGCTGCTATAAATAGTCAAATAAATGCTGTTCCACTTCCAATTTATATAGCGTAATATGGCTCTTTTTGGTGAAAATCGTGATATTTTATTAATCAACAGTTTGAATAGAGAATTGTTAAGTAATATCATTAGTCAACAAGTAGCAGTATATAAATATGATTTGAGAAGAACTAAACCTAATTTATACGGTGAAACAAATGATGCTAGATTCTATAATGGACCGTATTTGTTCAATTGTTTAATAGATAGACAGGATCAAGTATATTCTTATGGAGAAGAAGGAGTAAACTTTAATCAAATCGTAAAAGTAGCATTTTTTAAAAAAGACCTTGAAGAAGCAGAAGTATTAGTAGAAGTGGGTGATATATTTTTATATCAAGAAGCATATTATGCAATTTCAGGTATAGTAGAAAATCAATATTTTATTGGCAAAAATCCTGATTATCCTAATAATCCTAATCCATTAAATCCAGGTTTAGAAAATTATGGAGAAAGTATCTCATTGGTTTGTGTTGCATATTTTATTCCTGCCGATAAAATAAACATAAGTCCTATTAAAGAAAGATTCTAAAATGGCAAGACCTAGAAAACCGATTCCAGCTACTCAACAAGAAATAAGTAGAGATATACCTAAACCATACGATAGTAATTTAGGTAATCCGAACTTGTCTCCTAATCCGAACGAGCAACAAACTGGAATTCAATTTAATCGCTCTAATAAAATAAGTTTTAGGGGTGATACTTCTAAACCATTATCTATTGGATTAGAAGATATTGATACTGCTGTTTTCTATTATTTTAATGAAGTAATTAAACCATACGTAGAACAGAATGGAGAACGAATAGCTGTTCCAGTTATATATAGTTCTCCTGAACGTTGGAAGTCATTCCAAGCAGACGGATATTACAGGGATAAAAATGGAGGTATAATGTTACCTATTATCGCTGTTAAGAGAGATAGTGTAGTGAAGGATAGATCTGTTACCAATAAATTAGATGCAAATCATCCAAATTTATACGCTTCATTTCAAAAATCATATAACAAGAAAAATGCGTATAGTAATTTTAATGTGTTAAATAATAGGATACCTTCTAAACAATACGCTTTAACTGTTATTCCTAGTTATGTTACCTTAGAATATAGTTGTTTAATCCAAACATATTATGTAGAACAACTAAATAAAATAATAGAGGCCATTGAATATGCATCAGATTCTTATTGGGGTGATCCAGAACGATTTAAATTTCGCGCATTTATTGATAGATTTAACACAAATGTTGAATTAGTAGCAGAGAAAAAACGTTCTGCTTCTTCTACATTTATTATTCGATTGAGAGGATATATAGTTCCTGAAACAATACAAAAAGATTTAACGGCTGCTAAATTATTTAATTCAAAATCTAAAGTAACTATAAGTACACAAGCTGTTTCTGATATAAATAATATTCCACAACAAACAATATATAACCCAGCAACACCTAATATGATTTTACCACAATGGTTTGGATACACAAGTGCTATTTTAAATTATACATATCAAAATTCTAATGAATATTTAACGCAATTTATTAGTAATTCATCAGATGCTAATGTAGTTGTAGATTCATATGATAATTCTAAATATGTTATTTTTTTATCAAAAAATGATAATGCCATTATATATGATATAAATAATTTTATTATTACATTAGCTTTTAATAAAATACAAGTATCTCAACAAATAGCAGATGGAAGTTATATTACTATGTATGAATATAAAACAAAAGAAGCAGCCCCAGTAGGAACATATAAATTAAGATAATAAACATATGCCTAAAGAATATCCAGGAATTATACAAATAGGTTTTCCTTTTGAATTACAAACCTCTAAACCTCCATTTGATTATATGGTGGTTAATTTTTTAACAGATTTAGATACTCTAAATTACCAATTTGTTGGAATGAAAGTTTTTGTTGAAGAAAACCAAAAAGAATACATTAAAAAAGCGACTGGATGGACTCTTAGTGGAGATGGTACTTATTTATCTCTTATATCACATGATAGTACTCTTTCAGGAGATGGAACCGTTTTAAATCCTTTAGGTGTCATAAGAACATTTGAAAATATTACTCTTTCATCATCATTGTGGTTAACAAACCAAATAACAGTAACAGCCCCTGGGGTTACAACTAATAATTATATTATTATAGGTGCTCCTTTAGATAGAAATCAATTTTTGGCTTTTGGAAATAATGGGATAAGTTGTATATCTCAAGGACTTAATTCTTTAACATTTAAATGTTTAACTACTCCAAATATTGATATAACATTAAATATAGAAATAAAATGATAATACAGCCCTCTATATCTGTTATAACTCCAGTTAGTTTATCATTCTTTAAGACTAATGCAAATGGAATTCTTCCATACACGGATTTCAGCTGGATTACGAATTTGACGGTAACGAATGTGATTCTTTCAGATACTGCTTCGGATATTTCGGTAACAATTAATGGCACCGTTTATAACAAAACAACTTTAATAGGAACCTCTTTGCCTGCGGGCACAAAGATGACCAATTTAGATATAACAATTTCGGCTGGGTACAACTCGGCTAATGCAATAATAATCTTTTCACAATCATAATTATGATAACAATTAGCGATACAATAGAATTTGATGAAACCAAGATTTTGCAGCAGCAAAGTGCTGAATTTCAAAGTTGGTTAAGTGAAAACTGTCTTAATAAGATTAATGATCAACTAAAACCTGATAGTTTAGATGCTTATGACAGACCTGAACAATACACTTTTAGTGTTTCTCCTTTTACAGTAATCTTAAAGCCTCTTTATCAAACAAATGATAGATCGAACTGGGCTTTAACGGGGTATAACATCTTAATCTCTTAATATCATGGCAGTATTTTTTAAAACAAGGTGGGTTCCAAATGCGGATGGTTCAGACAGCACAACTGTAATAAATTCTACGAATACAGCTTTTGTGCACACCTATCAGGGAGATGATGCAACAGGCGATGGGACTCGTGAAAAACCTTTTAGAACAGTGAATAAAGCATCTCAGAAAAGTGGAATTGGATATATTGTGTTTAGAGGAGTTGTAAATGAGTATTTCAGCACGGGTCTTACAATAATTGGGGATGATATAAATCAAATGGTAATTGCTTCAAACTATGACTATACGGTAGCATATATTTATAAAGCCACACTTGACATAATACCTTCTAATATTGGGGGCTACGACCGGGGATTGATGAGTTCAGTTATTGTAAATGGATCTAATGGGACTTCA